>Ga0315915_1001678_pt1 | contig 27133 bp, 31 predicted proteins | sample MpolbnodulesMG_FD_207738 | JGI IMG/M metagenome (GOLD analysis project Ga0315915, IMG submission 207738) | Medicago polymorpha root nodule microbial communities from Los Angeles, California, United States - branched nodules | ecosystem: Host-associated > Plants > Roots > Nodule | place: USA... | reverse complement strand
CCCCCCAGCTTGGTAACTATATATCCATATAGACCAACAACAATTGAGCTATGTGGGAATTTCTCTGTCAATTATCTGCTCAATTTGCAGCTCCTTGGTGTATTTTTGGTGATTTTAATGGCATCATGGATGCAAGTGAAAAAAGGGTTTGCAACACTAGACCAAGTCGGTTAATTAATGGCTTAAGGCAAGCCATTCCTAACTCTAGTTTGTTGGATGTTCCATTCGAAGGTTATCCTTTCACCTGGTTTAAAAGTTTAGGTACGCCTCACGCGATGGAGAAAAGATTAGATCGAGCACTTTTTAATAATTCCTAGATTAACATGTTCACAAATGCTACTTTAGAAACCCTTGTGGCCTCGACGTTGGATAATTATCTTATTTTGTTGAACTAAAGTCTTATGCCTCGGCTTCACCTTCATAAACACAATTTTAGATACGAAAATGTGTGGCATATGGAACCTGGGTTTAAGGAGCTCGTGACTAATTCCTGGAAAATTCACCTTATTAATTCGATCATCCTAAAGTTGTCATTGTGTGCAGAATACATTTCGGTTTGGAGAAAATATCATTGCAACAAGTTCAAAATAGACATAGAAGAATGTTGTCGTCACATGAATAATATTCGGCTTAATAGTTTGGGAGATGGTCAGATTTAGATGTTAGACATGCGAAAAAGAATGTAAAGGCCTCTAGCTCAAGACGATACCTACTGGCGTTAACGAGCCAAAACTCATTGGTATAAAGATGGAGACCACGACACGAAGTTCTTTCATGCTTCCGCTACAACCATGAAAAAGGTAAATCTTATCCTTTCTCATGGTGATGGTGGTGGAAATAAAATCACTAATAATCAGGGTATGCGTGAATTAGCAAAAAAAAAATTTGTTGAATTATTTTAGAAGCATGGCAGCACTACTACACCAGTTATAAATGTTATCCGTCAATCGATTTTTTCCGATGATAATGAGATGCTTACGACCCATTTTACTAAAGAAGAAATTTGTGAGGCCATGTTCTCAATGTATCTAGACAAATGTCTAAGTCCTAATGGTTACAACCCTGATTTCTGTCTAGTGATGATATTTTTAAGGAATGTTATTCCTATCTTTACACAGGTCAATTGCCACCTGACTGGAACATGACGAACATTACTCTTATTCCCAATGGTAACTCTCAACTTAACATGAAATATTGGAGACCGGTTGCTCTTTGTAATGTTCTTTACAAACTTATATCCAATGTTCTCGCTAATAGGCTGAAGGCTGTTCTCTCACAGTGTATATCAGATAATCAGTCAGCTTTTGTTCCGAGTAGATCTATTCTCGACAATGCCATCATTTCCATTGAGGTCATTCATTTTATGAAAACCAAGACAAGGGGAAATGATATGTATGTTTCCTTAAAGCTTGATATTAGTAAAGCCTACGACATAATAGTTTGGGATTATTTGCGTGAGGTTATGGTTAAAATGGGGTTCGACAGTAGGTGGATTCATTGGATGTGTATGTGTGTTGAATCATTTGACTATTCTATGATTTTTAACCATGAGGCGGTGGGACCAATTATCTTGGGCCATGGCCTTTGGTGAGTCAATAATTAGTGTTTTTAATTAGTTATTTGAGTTTATTTTATTTAGATTTTATGTGTTTTTATTTACTTTCTAGAACTATTTTACTTCAATTGCAAGTTATTTAATTTCAGGAACAAATATATGAAAGATTGAGTCTTGGAGCAAAAGAAAGGAGATTTGGAGGGCCAAAAATATGAAGATTATGTGCAAAAATATCAGACACAGTCCGTGCCTTGAAGACACAACCCGTGCCTTCAACAATACAAAGCCAACAAGCCACTAGAGAGCTTGGCACGGCCGTGCGCACACCACAACATTCCTTTTGCTGCTTTTGCTTCTCCGACAAGATGCCTGTTTAGTTTATTTCTGACCTAAAGCCCATGGTTTCTTGTGGAACATTCTATTGATGTATTTATTGGGGCTTAAGTAGTTGTAGGCTATAAATAGAGCAGCTAGAAAACATATTGAATCATCTCTTGTTCTTGGAAATAATAAGTGACAATTGTTTACTTTTAATAAAAGTTCAACCTTTTATTTTATGTTCTTCTTCTTCTCTTCTATGTCTACAATGAACATGAGTGAGTAGACTTCTTTGTCTTGGGATTGTTGGATGAGTCTAATGACCTAATCCCTATCAAACCAAGCCTCGAACCCTAATTTTATGTAAATCTATTTTCTAATCTATTTCACTGTTTTTATAATGAATTAACAAGTATTAATCGATGGACCGAAAGACGAAGTTTAATAGTTGTTAATTCATAATCACAAATATCAAGTGAAGGATCGAAAGATGAAGTTTTGATATTGAAACCTGTCCTTAGAAAAAAGGTTCAACATAAGGTTCTACGTTTAGGGTTTGGTTTGTGAAGGATTTGTCGCCATGACGAACCAATAATCCCAAGGCACTTTTATTATTATTGTTATTTTCTTAAAACAAAATCCCAACTTTTCAACTTGAATTCTCTTCTAATCATTGTTAAAAATTAATTGGGATTTTGTTTTAATTTTCAACTTGAATTGTCTTCTAATCATTGTTAAAATTTAATTGAATTCATAACTCCATGTCGGAACGATATCTTTTTATTACTACAACGGTAAACTGTGCACTTGCGGATTTACTACATCAGCCTTCGACAAGGGCCCCTTCTATCCCCTTATTTATTTATCATATGTGCGGAAGGTTTGTCATCTCTTATTAGGGATGTAGAGGATATGTGGGTTATATCTGGTACTCAGGTTTGTCGAGGGGAACCCTTGGTCTTTCATCTTCTTTTTGCGAATGATTGATTCATTTCCTTCAAATCGGAAGAGAGTCAAGTACAAGTTATGAAGATTATTCTTTCGGTGTATGAAGCGACTTCTGGCCAGGCTATTAGTTTGCCTAAGTTAGAGATTTTTTGTAGTCGAAATGTGTGTGAGTCTATAAAGCATGATATTACTAACATTTTGGGGGTACAATTTGTCCTTGTTACTGGCAAATATTTGGGATTACCTTCCATGATTAGGAGGGATAAAACAACTACTTTTGCTTTCATTAAAGATCAAGTTTGGCATAAATTCAACTATTGGAACAGTAAGTGCATGTCTAAGGCGTTGCGAAGTCATGATTAAGTCTGTTTTGCAAGCTATCCCATCGTATGTTATGAGTATATTCCACTACCCTATATATATGTTAATCTACACCATTGAAAAGATGATGACTTTATTTTGGTGGGGTCACGGGCGCACTAATCAGTGTGGCGTCAGCTGGTTAAGTTCGGAGAAATTGTCTATGCACAAGGCTCACAATGGCATGGGGTTTAAAGACATTTTGGCTTTCAATATGGCTATGTTAGGAAAACAAGGGTGAAAATTTCTAACGGAACCAAACTCACTTGTATCTCGTATCTTCAAATCTCATTATTATCCAACCAACACTTATCTCATGACAAATTTTGGTCATAATCATAGTTACAAGTGGCGAAATATCCTTCGTGCCCGTTTCATTGTACGAGGATGAGCTAGATAGAGCATTGGTTCATGTACTTCTATCTTTATTTTGGATGAACCTTGGTTATTCAATGGAGACTGTGTCGATGATAATATTTTGGGAGCTAATTTTGTCCGCAATGTTTCTATTAATAATTTGATGGCTTCCTATGCCAAATGCTGGAATGAAACTATGGTTCGCCAGGTGTTTAGTGAAAATATAGCTTCAAAAATCCTTAACATGCCACTTATTAACCAAGCTCAAAATGATCTTCTGCTTTGGAAAACGAAAAAGCATGGTCGTTACTCTATTTGTAGTGCTTACCAGTTATGTGTTAAAGAGCTTATTGATTCATCTCACCTTCTCCAGCCAGATTATTGGTCCAGAATATGGAAGCTTAAAGTACCATCTAATTTTTGATTGCCCCTTTGCGATCCAAGTTTGGCATATGACAGGTATTTGGATTGATATTCAACATGTTGTCCTCACATCTGCTGGAGCCATTTTCTTATTGTTGAAAACGCTTTCTAGTGAGCATAGTCAGCGGTTGGCAGCAACTCTTTGGATTTTGTGGAAACATAATAATTTAAAGGCTTGGGATGATGTTACGGAATTATGTGTTACGATTATTGAGCGAGCAAGATCAATGGTGGAGGATTAACAGCTCGCGTATGCCACAAGGATTGTCGTTCGTTCACGGTGATCAACAACGTACACAACAGAATTTTGAAGCTGTTCAGAGTGATGCGCGGTTTTTGTAGTTGTACCATCGAAATTTGTAGCGTCGGTTTGTTGGTAGAAGCCTATGATGGGAAGGTTCAAATGTAACATAGATGTCGTGTTTTCTTCCACTCAAAATTGAATAGGTATAGGCATTTGTGTTAGAGAAGTTGAAGGCGTTTTTATTTTGGCAAAAACTGTAATTTTCCCTAATGTGTATCCGACTGATGTGGGTGAAGTGATGAGTTTATAAAATGCCTTGCAATGGTTAAATGATATGGAGTTTGACAACATTGATTTTGAGATTGACTCCAAAACTATGTGCGACGTGTTTCACTCTCGAAGGGAAAACATCTCCGAATTTGGACATATCATCACAACATGCTGGTCTCTTTTCACTTCTCAATTTACTAACTCTCAGAGGGAGTTCTCTAGATGACAAACAAATGTGATAGCTCACGCTCTTGCAGGAGATGCCATATTTTTAGTCTGCCCCATTTTTTATTTTAATATCTCCAATTGTATTGAATCTCTTACTATAAATGAAATGCTATAAGCATTTTTTTTTTTTTTAAAAAAAGGTATAATAATAATAGTGTAAATGATTTTATTATAATGGAAAATATATTTTATTGATAGAATACATGTTTCCAATCACAAAATTATTTGTAGAAATTGTGCATGAGATAAATATTTTCATTCATTAATTATTTAAAAGATGCATACAAAATAGTGATTACAGTATTTAGTAAACAACAAATATATTGATAAAAAAAAGTTCTTATTAATATTTAATTTTCATAAATTTCTTGATATTAGAAATATATTTTTTTAAGGGAAAATATTTTAGCTATATATTTTTTTACCTTGATAAGTGAATTTATGGTTTATTTCAATTTGAGAGAAAACTTTACTTTATCATTTGCTTATTTAATTAGAAAATGACTTTAGCTTTGGTGAACACAGTGGTACCTCTTAAATTTGATTGAGTATGTACTCGAAAGTTATTCAAAGTCATGTGATATTTTTTAAATTAATTTACTTAAAGATAAAACCAAACTTCATGGTAAGAATTTATGTTCCTTACCTTTTTTTTTTTCATGGTTTTTGATTGGTTTTGGTGGTAGAGCAAATTATTTGTTTATTCTTGTGAGTCTAGTACATTTTATACTTTGTTTTATTCTTGTGAGTCTAGTACAGTTTAGACTTTGTTTTACCTCTTATTCAATAAAATTATTTATTTATTCTCCTTTTAAAAAATTATTTATTTGTTCAAAAAAAATTACAAACCAACGAACGCATGCAAATAATTCTAAATACAATAGAAAGAAGACAAATAATTATATTCCTATCACAAAAGATAAATAATTCTATCAAAAGTAGTCAAACTTATTTAATTATTTTAGTATGTGTAAATAACTTTTTTTTGAGGAGGTATGTGTAAATAACTTTAAACCAACAATTAAAAGAGTGTATATGGAGTATTTGTTTATTTGTTTATGAATGTTTATTTTATCTAATAAAAAACAATTGACTGTTGACTTAAGAATTTTTATTTTTTTATTATTATTTTTCTTTCATCTTCTTTAAAATTTTATCTTTTTGAATTATTTTTTCCTTTTTCTCAAACATTTATATAAAGTATACGATATCTTCCATATTAATAAATATATAATCCTTTATTCTTATCATGTAATATATGGTTGATATTTAAGAATGATTTAAGTAAGTTTTTTCTTTGCCATCTACGAAAAGTTTTGAATATTAAAAACAAAAATAATAAGATAAATTATCATGGGTGGTGGCTTAGTCCGTTTATCATAATGGGTATAGGCTAAGAGTTTCTTTTCTGTTTTTTATTGTTTGCTTTGTACAGGCAACTTTTGTAAATCGGCTTTAACTCTGTTGTCCTCTCTTTAGTACGTCTTGTGCTAGGAGGGACTCTTTTGTGGAGGTAATATAATTCATTTTACCTTCTTAAAAAAAAAAAAAATAAGATAAATAAAAAGCACAAAGATATATTTCTGCCTTTGCTTCCTTTTCAGCTTCAAAACGACTATTATTTTTTCAAATTCACACTGTCAAATTTGTTTCCTATTTTCATTTTTCAAAAAGGATTTTTCTTTCTTTTTTGTAAATATGCCCAAAAGAAAAAAAAGGAAAAAATAAAAAGGGAAACAGTAAAAAAAATGGAATAATTGAAGATTCCGATTTTGCACATGTATATTCCAGATACACTTATATTTTAAACGATCTGAATTGTGTACAGTCACAACCTTGTCGCACATGTCTCACCCGATAGTTTGTCGCACACGTCTCACCCATTGGATAGTAAACGATTTAGATTTGAAAATCGATATTATGAAAAATAATACAAATATTTTTTAAAAAATGGATTATTCAATTAGACCGAACGACCAACAAGGTCGTGACTACACTACTCCCATCGAATCCATCTTAAATGAATCCAACTCTTGAAAGTGAATAATGAACTTTAGAGAGTATAAAGTGAATAATATCAACAATGAATCATTTTTCAAAAAAATATGAATCATATCATTATATTAATCAATAAATTTATACGTAAAGAAGACAAGTATTTATATGTAAAAAAAAACCAAGTTTTGACTACAAAAAACATGAGCTCTGAGCGACTGAGAGGGGTTGTGAGAGAGAACGGCGATGGCCAGTGACACCACCATTGGCAATCGCGCCGGTACGTTTCGCCGGAAGTGAGGAACACTCGGGGGATAGGATTCCAGGCAGGGTGCCACAAAGGGGAGGGAATGATGGAGAGTGGATCGATGTGAGACCGCGACAGAGGAAAGTGCGACGACAGAAGGCTCTAGGTCAGGACAGGCTTCATGAAGGTGATCGGCTTAGGAACAAGGATGACTTCAAGCTTCCGCAATCTAGGGTTAGGCATGCTTCATGGGAAGATCGCTATTTTGGGGAGTATGACACTGGTTCAGATTACTTTGATAGGAGGACGGTTCAATGGGGAGATCGCGAATTTGAGGAGGACTGTGGTTATGATTCTGATCGATCACAGATGAAGGCCAGGCTGCATTTTGAATCGCGCCGGCCAGAAGCATATAGCTATGAGAGGAGCGCAATGGTTGTTGACGTCCATCAACAATAGCACGTGAAAAGGGACGATGTCCAGCAACAATCGCACGTGAAAAAGGACGACATAAATGATGTTGAGTCTGATTCGTCTTTGAAATGGTTCGTTACATTTTATGTTACAAATTTTCCCCCACATGCTTCGACTTTTTTCTTGAGAAAGGGGTTCGAATTTTGTGGCATTCTTGAAGATTTTTTTGTGGCCAATAATAGGAATAAGAATAGTGAGGTTTATGCTTTTGTATGGTACGCCAAAGTTCGTGACGTGGATAAATTACTGAAAGCGTTAAACAATGTTTGTTTTGGTCAATATTGTGTACGTGTTGTGCTTGCTAAATTTGATAAGAAGGGGTCGAGGAAGGGGGATGTGGTGAGGAAGGGAGAGGGTGTAGGTGGTGAGGAGGGTGGGAAGGTTGAAGGGATGGGCAGTGTCGAGGGAATTAAGGTGGGAAATAAGGGGTCTGAGGGAGAAAAAAGTAAGGATGGTGATGTGAGGGTAAGGTCGGTCTTGGTGAGGGTGAGGGTGAGGGGAAAGGGGAAGATGGGAACGGAGAGTGAGGGAGGAAGAGCCGTGTGTGGTGGGGAAAAAGGGACGGAGAGTAAGACTGCAGGCACAGACAAGCTGACAATGACAACAAAGTTGGTGCGTAAGTATACTTCAGATTAGAAGGATCAGAAGTGGGAAAATAAAGGTTTGATTGGTACATTGATCGATGGGGCGTCGATTCCGCTTATTCGGAATCGGGTGGAGGACGCGTTGCTCAAGGACATTGACATCAATCCGCTTGGTGTACACAAGGTGTTTATTCATTCTCTATCAGGTGCAGATGTTTCTAAAATCGTGGGGGAAATGAGACATTTTTTTGATCTTATATTCTCTAGCTTGTCTTGTTGGGACCAAGCAGTGCTACCATTCCAGAGGGGAGCATGGATATGCTTGTATAGGATTCCGTTACACGCATGGAACAGAAGCTTTTTTAAATTATGTGTTTTTGACTGTGGAAGATATTTACGATCGGACATGTGCTCTGTAAATAGAGAATGGTTTGACTTTGCCAGAGTGCTGATATCAACGTCATCACTAGATGTTGTAAATGTATCTGAACAAATTCTTGTTAATGGTGTGATGGTGAATATTAAAATTATAGAATAGTGGGGATTTAGTTTGGGTGAAGACGCTTGTTTGTTTGAGGAGGAAGATAACTGTGATGCTTCTCTGTGTAACTCTCTGTGGGGTGATTCGAGTCATGCTTTCCCTTATCGTCCGTCAGTGGGGGCATCGGGGGGATGTTAAGTATATGGGATTCTTTGGAAGTGGAGGTGAGGTCGTCAGTTAGTCAGGATCATATGCTTCAAGTTCATGGCAAATTTATCCGAACAAATGAGTAGTTTTATTTGTTTAATACTTATGCTCCTTGCGAGGGGAGAGCTAAACAAGAGTTATAGGCATCGTTGTCAGTGAGACTGCAGTCTTTAAGGGGTAAGAAGGTGTGTGTGTGTGGCGAATTTAATGCGGTTCGTTGTCCAGAGGAGCATAGGTCCCTGGGGGGGGGGGCGAAAATGTGAATGACTACCATCATTTTGGTCTGTTTATTGATGATAATGAGTTGACTGATTTCCCATTATGTGGTCGTCGATATACTTGGTTTAAAGGGGATGGGACGTCTATGAGTAGGATTGACCGCATCTTGCTCTCTGAAGAATGGTGTTTGCATTAGCCTAATTGTATTCAAGTAGCCCTTCTCTGGGGTCTCTCTGATCATTGTTCGCTTCAGCTTTAAGTTGACGAGGAAAATTGGGGACCGCGTTCGTCTAGGATGTTGAAATGTTGGCAAGATATGTCGGGATACCAACATTTTGTGAAAGAAAAATGGAACTCTTTTCAGATTGAGGGATGAGGCGGCTTTGTGCTTCGTGAGAAGTTGAAATTGATTAAAGGTGCTTTGAAGGAGTGGCATTTAGTTCATGCTAAAAATATTTGTGGCAAGATTGACTCCTTAAAAATCCGTCAGTCGAAATTAGATGACAAAGGGGATGAAGATGGGTTGTCAGACGAAGAGTTAAACGAGCTGCGAGGGGTAACTCACGATCTCCACTCCTTGTCGCGCGTGAACACAAGCATTACATGGTAACAGTCTCGGTTACAATGGTTGAAGGATGGGGATGCTAATTCTAGGTATTTCCATTCAGTCCTTTCGAGTCGTCGAAGACGTAGTTCCATTGTTGCGCTTTTGGTGAATGGTATTCTTGTGGAAGGGGTTCAGCCTATTCGGAATGCGGTGTATTCTCACTTCAGAGACCATTTTGCGGCTACTTACACTCCTAGACCGGGGGTTGAAAACTCTCCTTTCAAAAATTTATCTTATGCGGAAGGTAGCGGGCTCATAAAGCCGTTCTCTGCAATTGAAGTTAAAGCGGCAGTGTGGGGTTGTGTTAGTTTTAAGAGTCCCGACCCTGATGGGGTTAATTTTGGTTTCATCAAGGAATTTTGGGAAGAGTTGAAGGATGATGTTATGCGATTCATATCAGAGTTTCACCGGAATGGTAAATTAACTAGAGGTATCAATACTACTTTTATAGCTCTTATTCCCAAAATTAATAGTCCGCAGCGTCTTAATGATTTTCGTCCTATTTCTTTGGTTGGCTCTCTATACAAAATTCTATCTAAGGTGTTAGCAAAGAGGCTGAAAAGGGTTGTAGGAACTGTTATTTCAGACTCTCAGACTGCGTTTGTGAAAAATAGACAGATTCTTGATGGCATCTTGATTGCTAATGAGGTGGTAGATGAGGCTAGAAAGGCTAATAAGGGATTGATGCTTTTTAAAGTTGATTTTGAAAAAACATATGATTCTGTGGATTAGGGGTACCTAGATGCGGTTATGCAAAAAATGGCGTTTCCGGTGTTGTGGAGAAAATGGATAAAGGAATGTGCGACAACAACAACTGCTTCAATTCTAGTAAATGGAAGCCCTACAAAAGAGTTTCCTATGCAAAGGGGCCTGCGTCAAGGTGACCCTCTTTCTCCTTTCTTGTTTTTTCTTGCAGCCGAGGGTCTGAATGTTATGATGACTTCGGCAGTGGGGAATAATTTGTTCACAGGATATACGGTTGGTAACTATAATTCGGTTGTTGTGTCTCATTTGCAATTTGCAGATGACACATTGTTATTACATGCCAAGAGTTGGGCCAATGTGCGTGCCTTACGTGCGGTGTTGACTTTATTTGCAGAGTCCTGGTTGAAAGAGGCGACCTCTATTTTAAATTGCAAAGTGGGTAAAGTTCCATTCTTGTATCTTGGCCTCTCTATTGAAAGTGATCCCAAAAGGTTAGCGTTCTGGGAACCTGTGTTGAATACCATTATGTCTAGATTGTTGGGGTGGCAAAGTCGATTTCTCTCTTTTGGGGGTCGGTTGGTTCTTCCAAAGTCTGTCATGACCTCGCTGTCTGTCTATACTCTTTCCTTTTTCAAAGCTCTGTCAGGTATAATCTCTATCATTTAATCTATTTTTAATAAAAAAAATTGGGGAGGGAGTGAGGATAACAGGAAAATTTCCTGGATTGCTTGGAGCTCTGTTTGTTTACAAAAGGAGTATGGAGGGTTGGGGTGAGGCAGTTGAGGGAGTTTAATGGTGCTTTGTTAGGAAAATGGTGTTGGAGGATGTTGGTGGATAGAGGTGGGTTTTGGTATAGGGTGATGGTGGTGCGGTATGGTAAGGAGGCATGGAGGTTGGAGGTTGGGGGCAGGAGTGGTTCTTATTGGTGGAGAGAAATTGCGAAGATTAAGGATGGGATATGCGATGCAAATGGGGGTTGGTTTGCAGTGAGGGTGTCAAAAGGGGTGGGGGTGGAACAAGTACATTCTTTTGGTATGATAGGTGGTTAGGATATGTTCCTTTATGTATGTGGTTTAGTCATTTATTTGATTTAGCAACTAATAAGTTGAGTACGGTGGCTGACATGTTTGCTCTTGGTTGGGAGGAAGGGGGTGAGGTGCGGAGTTGGAGGAGAAGATTGTGGGCGTGGGAGGAGGAGTTGGTAGTGGAGTGTAGGCATCTTCTTAATGATGTTGTTTTGCAGTCTAATATTTTTGACAGGTGGGATCCAGACATTAATAGGGGTTACACTGTGAGCGATGTTTATCACATTCTGACTACTCAGATCAATCCTCCAGCCATTGGAATGAAAGATGATCTTGTCTGGCATAAGCAGGTTCCTATGAAGATTTCTATTTTTGCTTGACAATTGTTGCGGGACAGGTTGCCAACCAAGGATAATCTCATAAGGCGAGGCATGCTTAATGCCGAGGCAGCTAGGTGTGTCGCTGGTTGCAATCGTGACGAATCGACGTCTCATTTGTTTCTTCATTGTGACAGCTTCGGCTCTTTGTGGCAGCATATCAGGTCGTGGATTGGCGTTTCAGGTGTCGAAACTTGTGACATTTGTGAGCATTTCTTTCGGTTCACTCATTATACAGGGCACTCAAAGAAGCGTAGATCCTTTCTTTAGCTCATATGGTTACTTTTGTGTCTGGATGGTTTGGAATGAACGTAATAACATCCAAACCACCACAGAACAACTCTTAGAAAAAGTTAAATTTCATTCGTTTTGGTGGCTTAAAGCTAATAATGCTACGTTTGTGTACGACTCTCACACATGATGGTCGGACCCTTTGTTATATTTGGGTATCGACTGACCTTTATCTTGTAAATATTGTATGACTGGTCTTTTCTAAGGGTGACTCTTTAGTACAACTTGTACTGAAGTGGCTTCATTGCCGTTGTTAATATATTCCATTTTTATATCTTAAAAAAAAAGTATTGTTAAATATTGTAGGTATATCATAAAAAAATTCTCCAAACAATTGCATTGTAACTAAATATATTTGTTTTTTATTCTCTCTTTCATTTATACGAAAAAAAAAGACAAGTAACTCTATAAATAATTAAGTTTATTTTTTTATTCAAACTCTTTTATTTTTAAGTTTTTCTTAATTCATGTTAAATAGTCACATATATTGATTATTGTGGGAATGAGGAAGAAAATAATTAAATTAAATATATTTATAGAAAGAAGACAAATAATTTCATAAATCCTTTGAGGAAGGATTTTTTTCAGCCATTATATTGCAGTTCTATTTGAATCGATAAATTAGTTTTTGTAGTTGCGTACATGTTCACACATAAAATGACAAATAATTCGATCGAAAGTAACTAAATTTATTAATTACTTTCGTATGTGCAAATAACTTTAATTCAACAATTTTTTTTTTGTTGATAGGCAAGAGTCCAAACATAAAAAAGGAATAGAAGACAATCCAACATAGTTGGAATGTCTCGCAGATTCCAGTCTATACCAGGTGCTCATATATATTATTAAAAAAAATAAAAAATAATTATAAAAAAAAACTGGGGGGACATAAACCTAACCCAATCAATCCACACAAAGTGTAGGTCAACTCAATCGGGTGGTACAAAGAAATAAAAACAACACCGGTAAATATCTAACGTACAGTATATGGACCAACCGTCAACACGAAATAGATCCAAGTAACAATTAAAAAAGAGTGTGTGGAGTATTTGTTTACGAATGTTTAGTTATCTTTTTTTTTTGGTTCCAATGTTTAGTCTATCTAATCTAATGAAAAACAAATGACTCTTGCTTAAGAATTACGTATTTCTTTTTTGCGTGAAAAAAAAAAGTTATTTCTCATCGTTTTATTCAAAAAAAAAGTTCTTTCCTTTTATTTAAACTTTTTTCCTTTTTAATTATTTTTTCCTGTTTCTTACCATTTATAAAAAGTTTATTTTTCTTTGAATGAATAAAAAGTTTATGAAATTTTCCATATCAATAAATATATTATTCTTTATTCTTACCGTTTAATACATGGTTGATGAAAACCCAAAAAAAATAAAAATATGTGGTTGATATTTAGGTACATGCATATAATATTGTCACAAGAGTTGATGAGGTAAGATAAATCATTTGTTTTTTTATCTATCTCATTAAATGATGTGACGACACATTATTAGATACATATGTAAAAAAATTATACAATAAAAATGTATATAAATTAAACTCTTTTGAAAATTAAAAAACATGTAACAATAATAATAATAATATAAATTAATTTTTTTAAAAGAATAATAATAAAATAAATAAAAAGCACAAGGGTATATTTCCTAATTTGTTTCCTTTTCAACTTCAAAAAGACTATTCTCTTTTCAAATTCACACCGTCAATTCTGCTTCCTGTTCAAAAAGGTTTTTTTTTATTTCTTTTTATAAATTTACCCCAAAAGAAAATAAAGGAAAAAAAATAAAATGAGAAACAATAAAAAATCCTACAATTAAATATTCAGATTCTGCACATGTATTTTCCAGATTTACTAATAAGTTTAATGATCTGATCGTATACGGTCAGCGCCTTGTCGCACACGTCTCATCTATCTGATCGAATGTATACGGTCACAATCTTGTCACACACGTCTCATCTATCCGACCTTAAACAATTTAGATATGAAAATTGATACTTTAAAAATATCAAAATAATTTAACAAAAAATTTACACCAAATAATAAACCATACATTTGTAAAAATTCAAAGAAAACAACCCTTAATTCACCACAAAACATTAGATGTTTTTGATTTAAATTGTTTATCATATGACATGAAATGATCATGGTCCAACACACACTAAATCATCACCATAAAAAAACCGCAATCTTAAAAAATCATCGTATGTCCAAAAAGAACCTAGGCGCGTGAATCACGCGCCGTGAAAGGGAACAGACATCACAGACCATTGTCTTTGTCAGTGGACCCCACACCCTTCTATCACTCTTTTTCCATGCTATATATTTCAGCAAAATCTCACAAAATCAAGAATATCTAGAGAGAGAAAAAAGTACAAGTACTTGTTCTCTATAGAAGATATAGAGAGAGAAACTGCATGCTATTGTGTGTGTGATTGAGTCAGTGATTGAAAGAAAAAACGAATTTTTCGGATTGGGTTTTGGGATTTAATTCAAAGGGTTCATTTTTTTTCTCTCTTACATATACAAACATTTCTTGTGTTTTGAGAATTTGTATAACCATTTGTTCAAAGGTTTTGACTTTGTGAGAATACTTTGAGTCTTTGTAAGTCAGCTATGTTCTTATTTTATTCAATCATCACGTTTTTTTTATTTTTTTGTTAAATATATAATTTTGTTTTCTTATGTTATTGAAATGATTGATTTTTATATGTTTTCTCTGTCTTTTTCTCTTCTACAGATCCCAGTGTTACTTGTGAAGAAGGATCTGAAAACTACTGTTTTTTTGTTACACAGTCTAAGTACAAGGTATCTTTTTCTCATCGTACTTATGTTGTTTTCATTGTCCATGTCATAAATAAATTACCCATTTTCTAAGGGTAAAAGGGTTTTTTTTTTATTTTGAAATGATAATTGTTATGACCATTTGGGGATAATTTATGAGACTCTCTCTTATTGTGATTTTATGTTTTTTCTATTGTTCTTGATCAATACAAAAAGAGAAGAAGTTGTTTAAATTTATTTCATAAAATGGTCGTACAAATATCGTAACTATTGTTTTGATTTGGTACAATGTATTTAAATAGTGTGAATTTTGTTTTTGTATTTTTTCTCACCGTACTTACATTGTTTTCAATGTCCATGTCATAAAAAAATTACTCTTTTCCTATGTTTATGATTATTTTTCTCTAAGGGTAAAAGGGTTTTTTTTTTTTTTTTGGAATGATATTTGTTATGACCATTTCAAGATAATTTATGAGACAACTCTCTTTGATTGTGCTTTTATTTTCTCTCTATTATTCTTGTTCAATATAAAAAGAGAAGAAGTTGTTTAAATTTTTTTCGTAAAATAGTTGTACAAATATCGTAACTCATTTTTATTTGTATTGTTTTGATTTGGTATATTTGTATTGTTTTGATTTGGTACAATGTATTTGAATAGTGTGAATTTTGTTGTTGTTTAAGTCTTTTTTTATGAATAAAAAAAGAAGACCAATCTGATTTTTTTTTTTTTATTGTTTTGTGTTGGTATCTGATTTCTGATGCAATGGATTTTGTTGGGACCCATTTTAGGTTTTCTTCATTGAAATGTTTTCAACGCTGACAAGTTGGTCAGGTTTTGGTGTTAAAATAAGGAAAAGAGGGATAATTTATTTTCCTCTTATTTGTCACTGTTCAATGAGAGAAACATGTGTGTCTGTGTACTTTATATCTGAAAAAAGGTTTTTTTTTGTTTTTTGTCTTGTTCCTATCCTTACATTTTCATTCCAAATAATTAGACTAAACAACCAATTTGGTCTCTGATTTCGTAAGTTACTTTTAAATTAGTATCTTACTCTATTAATATTTTAAAATAATTTATGTCTTTATAAAAAAAAAATTAATTAGATCTTTGTCTCTATGTTTTTGTTAGATGACAAGAGATTTAATTGAAAAACTTTTGACAAAGAACACAAACTATTTTGAAATATTATTAAAAGTTTCTCAATTAAATCTCTGTCTCTATGTTTTTGTTACATGACTAAAGATTTAATTGAGAAATTTTTGACAAACATAAAGACTATTTTAAAATATTAATTGAGTCATAGACTAATTTGGGAGTGACTTACAAAGACATAGATCAATTTAATTGTTTATTCGAAAAATATATATAACTTCAATTTTCTAGAAAAAGATAAGATTCATGCATGAGCGTTGACTTGGGAAAAAGTTTATCTTTATTATAATATATTATATATTATAATAATAATTATTTTAATTATGACATAATAATATTTAATATATTTTTCCAGTCAAAATAAAAATATTTAATATATTGTCTGTATTTTATACAATCTTGTTTAAAAGGTCAAAACTTAGGCAAAAGAATCCAAAATTGCATTGGGAAACTGTGACAGTGACATGAACTTGAGTCACAAAAAGGTTGCATGAACGTTTTGTTTTTTTGTTTGCTTTTGTTTCTGAAATAAATTTTAGTGTTTGAGGGCTTGTTTTTTTTCTTTTTTCTGGTTGATAGTTCTTCATAGAACCATTTCATAGACCATTTTTCATTCTATGAAAAATGGTCTCTAACTTGTCTTTGATCACTGTATGCTTCCACCCTTCATGGATTTTGGTCTCTTTTTCTGTGTATTATTTTTTTTTATTATATATTTTGTCTTTTTTATGATTATGATGATGAATATGATTTGTATATAGCCCACTTGGGTTGGTCTGGTGGTATTGGCTTGGGACCTGGGAGCGTGCTCTTTCTCGAGGTCTCTGGTTCGATTCTTCCCAGTGCCAATTTAGGTGGGCTAATTTAATGATTATGAATCTACGATGATGAATTTGATTTGTATTTTGTGTATCTTATTGTTTTTCCTTGTTATGTTGATGTATCTTATGAAATTTTTATTTTTGCAGAACAGGAAAATGGAAGGAAATGTTGGAATGGGACTGATTGGAGAAAACTTTGATTCTGGTTTGCTTGGAAGGTTGAGGGATGATGACTATGAAAGCAGTCCTGGAAGTGAGAATTTTGATGATATTTCTGGTGATGACCTTGATGCTGCTGATGATCAGCCAAAGAGCAAGAAGAAGAAGAAATATCATAGGCACACTCCTCAACAAATTCAGGAGCTCGAAACGTACGACTTTATGAAATTATACGATTCTCTTAACTAAATGTGATTGATTATCTATGGTTTAATTACTTTTTGTCTTTGAAGTCTGAACTAATTGGGGATTTTTAAATAGGTCTATGAACTAAAAATGTTTGTAATTGGATTGATGAATTTATCTGTAATATGTTAGGGGTGGGCATGGTTCGGTTCGGGATGAAAACTAAACCAAACCAAACTGAACTAATTGAATATGTAATTAAATACTTGAAGTAAAAAGTTTTTAATTGAGAACCCTCCTTAGATTTTTACATAATTTGTAATTAGGTATGAGTAATTTTTATAATTATGATTGAGTTTATTAATAATTTTTGTTCTTGATTGTTTTAGTTTCTTCAAGGAGTGTCCCCATCCTGATGAGAAGCAAAGAACTGACCTTAGCAAGAAGCTTGGCTTGGCAAACAAGCAAGTCAAGTTCTGGTTTCAGAATCGGCGAACTCAGATGAAGGTAAAATTTGAGTACATTCATGCACATATATGTAGTTTGTTTATGCAGTTGATATTAGGGACGGTTATACGAGTTAGACATTGTGAGATTTCAATCTTTTCCAATATATATTAACAGCTCAAACATTATGTTATAGGCATCAATTGATATGCAGTGACAGTGTAAAACTTTTTTCAATTATCATTGTCAATCAATCATAATCGTTGGATCATTAATTTTTTATTTTTTATGACTTTAATTGTATATACTTCAAAAGTCGTGTGATCGGTTGAACTGTGTCAACAATTTTACATTTACTGAGCATCAAAATTAATCTCTATGATCTACTGTATATTTGGTTCCCCTACTAGAATATTACTTTTATATCATATGATTTATGAATCCATTACCAATTTATATATACTGTACTAAATGAATTGTATTCCTTGAATTAGACGCAACTGGAACGCCATGAGAATATGATTCTGAGGCAGGAAAATGAGAGGCTCCGAGCTGAGAACAGTTTGTTGAAAGATGCTTTGTCAAATCCGACATGCAGCAACTGCGGTGGCCCAGCAATTCCTGGACAATTTTCACCGGAGGACCACCAGCTTAGGGTTGAAAATGCCAGACTGAAAGAGGAATTGGGCCGAGTGTGTACCTTGTCCAACAAGTTCTTCGGCCGACCAGTCTCGGCATTGGCCTCCTTGACTATGGCAAATCCAAATGCTGGCTTCGAACTTGGCATGGGAAGGAATGGTGTTGTTGGTCCAAGCAATTTCAACATGTCGCTGCCGATGGGATTTGGTATGGGAGACGGAGTTATGGGAGCTCCTGCACTACAATCTGGATTGCAATCACCGATGGGAATGATCGGAAATAGTGCTCAGCAGGAGAGAGCTATGCTTATTGATATTGCACAATCTGCTATGGATGAACTAATCAGTATGTCTCAGCCTGATTCTCCTCTCTGGATTAAGAGTTTGGATGGTGTGAACGAAGTGCTGAACTATGAAGAGTATGCAAGGATCAATTCTCCTTTTAACGATCCGAAACAAAATGGTTTTGTAACTGAAGCTACAAGACAAACTGGACTGTTATTAATCAACAGTGCAGGTCTTGTGGAAACCATGTTGGATGCGGTATGTCATTCAACTTTCTTAATCTTAGATGAAGTATAACTTATTATATTGGAGATTTAGCGTTTTAATGCGAGAAAGTTCAATAAATAATTTTATTTATTTATTATTTTTGTCAATAGGATCAGTGGGCAGAGATGTTTCCATGTATGATTGCTGGAGCTTCAACCTTGGATGTAATATCTAGTGGAATGAATGGAACCAGGAGTGGATCTTTGCAAGTGGTATATATGTTTTTGCATTGTGTTAATTTTCTCAATTTTGCTATATAAATTTGGATGAAATTAATTACGATTTTGATTATGGTTTTCAGATGCAAGCCGAGGTTCAATTGCCTTCTCCGTTAGTCCCAGTTCGACAATATAGTTTCCTGAGGTTTGCAAAGCAGCATGTTGGAGGTATTTGGGTTGTGGTTGATGTTTCGGTCAACGTCGGCCGTAATGCTGCTAATGGAAACCCTTACATGAGCTGTAAGAAGCTTCCTTCTGGCTGTATTTTGGAGGATTTGCCCAATGGTTTTTGCAAGGTAAGTGCTTAATTATCAATTTAATCCTTGTGTGTTTTAAACATCGATTTCAAACATTTACATTTTTGTTTTACTACTGTCTACTCTGCAAAACTAGTGAATTGAGGCTTACATAGTTTAGTACTAATTTGTTAGTTTATGCTGTTTAATTTAATTTAATTGAATAGATCCTTAGCTGTTACCATATTAAAAGAATCTATAAACATATTCACCCATGTGAATTCTTTTGAAATTCGTTTCATTTTAAATAGAGTTCTTATTTGGGATATTAATTTACGAGCATTGCTATATTGAGCGAAATTCTCATTCACGATATGCATCACGAACACGTTATGGTCATACCAAAATTTCCAGAACTGTTTTAATCTTTGACTTGTATGGAAATCATGGTTGATGTTGGTGATAATAAGTCAATCATACATTGCCACCTCATGTCGTGAAAATATTTTTCGCTATGTCCAGCATTTTCCATTATTTATAATCATCATAGGGTTTAACATTTCTTTTATTTTCAAGTATGAACTATGGCTGCCTAATTTATGTGATAAACAAAATTGACTTGATGGAAATTACAATGTTGTAGGTTACTTGGGTTGATCATTCCCAATATGATGAGAGTGTTGTCCACCAAGCCTATCGTCCATTGGTTAATTCCGGAAATGCATTTGGTGCTCATAGATGGGTTGCAACTCTCCAGAGGAAGTGTGATTCCCTCGCAGTCCTCATGTCACAATCTGATGACCCCACAGGTATGCAAATTTGTTATTGCACTTACACACGTATGAAGCACTGACACGTCAACTCTAATAATTATTTGAGAAAATGAAATAATTGAATGTGACCACATGTGCCGGTGTCAGATACTAGACACATATTCAATATGAATTGTCGATACTGCATAGCTTAACACTTTTTCACTCACAAATCTGGTGAAATCGATTACAATTTTGATTGACATGTTATTTTTGCAGCCATGACTCCACATGGTAAGAAAAGCATGCTGAAGCTCGCGCAGCGGATGTCTGATTACTTCTGGTCGGGAATCTGTCCTTCAACTGCGTGCAAGTGGGAGATCCTTCCCATTAGTAACATGGGCGACAGTGACATGAAAATCATGTATCGGCAACATCCAGATGCCACTTCGAGCATCGTGCTAAGTGCTGCAACTTCTGTTTGGATGCCGTTGCCTCGGCAAAGGGTGTTTGATTTTCTCCGTGAGGCACAGATGAGAGGCGGGTGGGATGCTTTGTCCAATGGTGGACCAATGCAGGAGGTGGTCCACATTGCTAAAGGACAAGCACTTGGAAATTCCATTTCTATTCTTAGTCTCAATAATGTAAGTGCTCTTTTCCAATAATATATTCTTCATAAATCAACCATCTGAAATTCTTTTTGTTTGTTTAGATCACTATTTACACCTCAAACATGAGTTATTTATTATCATTATCGTGTTCAAGACTCTGAGTGTTATTTTGTCCAAAATGTCTCGACACTTAGGATACACATGCCGAGACTTATATACACTTTTTCCTCAATATCTTATCCGATGTTCTACTTATATGTTAGTTTCCAATGGTTTGAATAAATGTGAGGAAAAAATCCTTTTATGTTGGACTAATTTGTGGTTTGCAAACTATTATCCAAACATGTACTTAATAGATGAAGATGCAAGAATGATTCTATATAAACCTTTTTAACATGTTGATAGTTAGTTTTGGGATGTTTCTTTTACATGTGAATTAAAAAAAAAATCGTTGCGTTACATTTAACTTCCTTTTTTTGTTTCCTTTTAGGCTGTGAATCCGAATGGAAATGAGGGAAGCAGTCTATACCTGCAAGACTCATGGACCGATAGCTCCGGCTCAATGGTCGTGTATTCACCAATCGATTCACAATCCTTGGACATCTTGATCAGTGGTGGAGACTCTTCATTGATTCCTCTTTTGCCTTCCGGCTTTTCAATTCTTCCGGACGGCCATTCAAATGTCAACAATATCGTTGGAACTTCAAGTGACGGTAGCGGCGGCAATGGCGAGGGCGGAGACAATGGTGGATGCTTGCTTACATTTGGATTACAAATGCTGCTGAACAACACTCAAACAAGTAAGCTCACAATGGAATCAGTTGAGTCTGTCAATGCACAAATCTCAGTGACCCTTCAGAGAATCAAAGATGCACTTGGAGTTGTTGCATGATGAGGAATTGGATTGATATACAATAAAAGTACCCTTTTTTATTTTTGTTTTATTCATGACAATTTAGTTTCATTTAAATTTTATTTTCTGTTGAAATTGGGCATAGAAAATTGTTACATACAATTTGGATGTATTAGGGGATTTTAGATTGTAGTTGGAAAAGGCTGAGACATAATTAAGTCAAGAACGAACCATGAAAGAGCAATTAATTGGTTTTGCTTTTTGTTCGGTTGGTTCGGGTATTGACTTAGATTTGTCTCAGCCTTTTTTGATTAAATTTGTCCAAAAGAATATTATGTTGTTATTCATGCTTACTTTGCTTATAGCTAAAGTGAATATTGCATGATTTTGTTGCAAGTTATCAACTTATTGAATGCATGATTATGAATTTATGGGTCAGTTGTTTATTACAGTTTTTTTCAATCCATTTTTTTTATAAATCTTCTGTTTGTTATAATTTTTTTAAAAATTGAAAAAAAAAATGTTTAAAGTGAAGTTGTTTTGAGTAGCTTCTATAGAAAGTCATTTTTCATAGCATTTGGTTTGCTTAGAAAAAAATTCTAATCCTTTGGTTAAGATTTATCCAAAACGAAACTTGAGGCAATTTGGACGGCTGTTTCTGTAGTTAAAATTGATTTTAGAGAGTGAGATAATAAAATTATCTTTTATAGTTTTTTTTAGCAAAGAGATTTTTTAATACTTCGAAAGTGATTATATTTAAACGAAACAAAGGTTTTAAATTTATTTTTAAAATATGATTACAAATTATAATCAATTTTGGTGATCTTAAATTTGTAAATTAATTTGAGTTGGATTCTTGGTGGCTTAATCCCTTGGTTAGTCGTGGAATATCAACCTCGTGATTTTGTTGTTTTTGTTTTGTTTGTTCGGTTTAATTTATGTGTTCTTGTATTTTGACTTTTTGTTGACTCCATTTTAGATGCATCCGTTTTTTTTAACCTAAAACTGTTTAAATAATGTTATTTTATAAATATCTAGTAAATTGTCTTTAATTTTTCCCTTTTTTTATAGATGTTTTATTTTTTTTCTCCTTTCAATAAAATTTTGTTAGTGTGAATGGCAATGAATTTTACTCTTGTATGATAAGTATATAATTCACAGAAACACATGTTTTGGATTATGATTTACATCTTTGGACAGCAGAAACACTTACATTAAGCAAGCCAAAAACCATTTCTAATCAATAGCATCTTGATAAGATTTTTGTAGCAGATAGTTTACCACAATCCATTTTAATTAACAACATTGCTCATTTGTAAGCCATTGAATGCACCATCTTAGGCCTGCAGCTTCAGCAGCATTTGCTGAAAGTTGTGTGTTCTCTTTTCCTGCAAAATCATATACAATTTTGGCAATGTTCATGGGAAGAATTTACATTTATTGAACACCACCTCATTTCTTCCTTTGCATATTTTCCAATGTGTTGGGGTTTGTAAGCCATTGTTCTAACCATTTGTGTAGACTCATTTGTTGTGGAACATGGAGAGAAATTTAATCTAAAGATTAAATCTTTCTGGCTCAAATCACTCAACACAAGTGAGAAGAAGATTTTTATTTTGTTGAGGAAAAGATAGAGAGAAGAAGAACACAATGATTTGTTTAGGAAGTTTCTCGTTCATCCTCTCTTTGGGTTACGTCTGCCACCAAAGTATTTGATTACAAGAAGAAAAATACACAATAAACTCAAAATCAATTGTAGATACTCATACAATCCTTTGTATACGAAGATGATATTATTCTTCTTCCATTGATCTTCTCCAAAGATCAAGACCCGAATTTCTCGACGATGCTCCGCTTGATACTTATTTGTAAGGTCCACATTTTCAAAGTTTTCGCTGCTTTTGAATTCGTTGACCAAATTCGTGACAAAACCTCCAAAATCAATTCTCAAATTTTGCGAGGAAAAACCTAGGTTTTGTTGAGAATTCCCCAAGTTCTCTCAACCTAATTTATCGGATTATAATTTCCTAAATTGGACTTCATCTACCAATCTAATCTAACATCCATTTTCAATTTGTTATGTGTTTGAAAATGGTGTGTTTAGAGTGAAATTATGATGAAAGAAAGGTTTATATGTCTATGAACTTTCTTATGTTGAAAAGGATACATGAATGATTATTTATGTGTTTAAAATAAGATTAGAGTGAGAAAAATTCCCAATAAAATTTTAGAAAAGTTTTTCGTATTTTTATGAAAATGTTGCATCTTAAACCGGTTTGAGCAGAACTCATATCGTTTCAAGTTTCAATCTGGACAAGAAAAATTTCAGAGCCAAGACAACTTGTACCATTTCAAGTAAGGCCTGCACCAGTTTAAGGTTAACGATGGTACTCAATATTTTTTCATGACTTGATATTTTGAACCGATTTAAGGAACACTTGCACCGGTTCAAAAACTTCAATTTAGTCCATGATCTCGAAAAAATCCAGTTTTACTTGAAATTTATTTGGATTTCAAGTTTGGTTGTATAATTAAACATTCCTAAGGGTGATAGCACTTTAAAGACTAGGAAATAAGTCCAATATACATCATATCTAATTCAACACACACACATATATATATATCCGTTGACACCAAATTCTAACATTTCTTCGTTTTGATCTTAATAGCTCACTTTTATTCATTTAATTGTTAATGTGGGGACTCTTCAGAGAAAAGCATATCACACTCATCTTCCTCCCGAGGTCGGGTATCCTTACCGTTCAGGTTCTTCCACACAACCAAATACCAATTGATCATAGCAAGAAAACAAAGTCAATATAAACTGAATCATAACAATAAAATATAAACTGAATATGTTCTTTTCTATAGCAAAAAAATGTTTTGAATCGTTGAAATTTCACTTTTATGCTTAAATCATTTTATGAATTATTTGATCACATAAGAGAGAAACAAGTTGATACAAATGTTGACAACCATCCCTAAGACACACATGGAAGAATCTGCTACCATAGTTTCATCGTCTTTCTTGCCTACTCAAATCCAATTCCTTAATTTGATCCCAATCTCATAGATTCAAATATTGAATTGATTGTGGCTACTGCACCACACCACTGGTAAATAAGAATCTGAATTGTTGTTGCCGTGGATACACAGTTTTTTTTTTTGAATGGTAAACAATATATATATAACGAAAAACTGTACGAATACACCAAAAGAGCCGCCAGAAGACGCTCAAAAGCCCATAGGGACCACCCCCAGCTTGACAAAAGAGCCAGACGGCACCACCCACGGGAAATGCCAAAAACAAAAGAAAAACTACAACATGAAAGAAAAACAGAAACATGAATCCACCACAACATAGCACAAAACACCTGCCGCCAAGGGAGGAAAGCCAAGGAAGAACCCAAGAAGCCAGCCGGGAAGAATCGGGGCAAAGAACTCCCCTCAAACCCCCCAAGCGAACCTAGGAAGGCCACCACCACAAAACCCTAACGATGCCAGCAAAGGACGGGTTGCACCTTCCACTCATGATAAGAGCAAGAACTATCAGGGCACTTAGCTAGGAACCACTTCGAGGCTAAGAATTTTCCTCGATCCACCACAGGCTGCACACAATGGGTGCCACCATCAAACATAAGGTCGTTCGGTACGTCCAGATGGTCCAGATAACAGCATGCCAAACAAGGATCAGACCTAACCTAACTCTCTTCCCCCCACCCAAGCTAGTAAAGATCTGGAAAAGCTGGGCTACTCCTAGGGGAATAACAAACTCCCAACCCAGCCACCTAGACACCTGATACCAAACTAGAGAGGTAGAAGGGCAAGTGACAAACAGATGTATCGATGACTCAGATGGCGCAACACAAAAAACATAACCCAACCTACCCTTAGGGAGAGGGACACCAAGCCTAACAAGGTTACGCCTCGAAGGGATCTTATCCAAAATAAGTTTCCAGGAAAAGACGACCACTTTGGACGGGGCCCAAGACTTCCACACCCTACCTACCGCTCTCAAGGTGTCACCCTAAGGCCCACTCGTAGCCGATAACCCATTAATAATCAAGGAATAAGTCGACTTAACCAAGTACCGACCATCAAAACTATGAGCCCAAGACCACACATCCTCCCTACCCACCCGAAAAAGTCTGGACGCAATAACAAGCAACTCATTGAGGAGATCCAGCTCCCAGACAAACAGAGGCCTCCTCCACCAAAAGTCTCACACCCAAGTACTCCCCTCCCACACACCTAACACATCCACTTTACCATCCGCCTGGAGTGATAACTGAAAGAGCCTACTAAACCTGACTCGCAGGAGGATCAGGCCACACCAGGGATCATGCCAGAACTGAGATGTAAGACCGTTCCCGGCAACCCTAGCCACCTCATTCGAGAACCAGTCATCAGTCGCATGTCTGTCACCCCCTAGAAGGGAAATGCTCGACCACCAGGCAGAAGCCCCACGAAGACCGGACAGCCTACCACCAAGATGAGGGGAGGGATGACAACCACCACAGTGGGAGGAGATGGTCTCCCTCCAAATACCACCATCGCCCCACAAGATACCGTCAACACCACTTAGCCAGGAGAGCGAGATTAACCTGACGAAGGTCCCTCACCCCCATCCCCCCCAATCACGCTTCGGCTTACAAACCACCGACCAGAACACCCAAGGAATACTCTTACCGCTTAGTCCCACCCCAAAGGAACTCTCTTTGGAGAAAAACAATCTTCTTCCAAACCACCACGGGCATTTTCATGACAGACATGAAGGAAATAGGGATTAAATTAAGCACATAGTTGAGGAGGATGACTCTACCTCAAAGGCTAACGTATCTATTACCCCAGGAGCCCAACCTACTAGCGAGAAGATGAAGGAAAGGTTGCCAAGTTTTCTCAAGGCGAGGGTTGGCACCAACCGGTAAACCAAGATACGTGAACGGGACACTACCCAACCTACAGTAAAGGAACTTCTCTGCCATTCCTAGAAACTCATGGTCAACGTTGACCTCCATCACATAGCTCTTAGAGAAATTCACCTTAAGACCGGCAGCAAACTCAAAACAAAGAAGAATGGTTTTTAAATCCCACAGGTTCGCCATAGTGGCTTCCCCCACAAAAAGGGTATCATCCGCATACTGAAGATGGGAGATCGAAAGGCCGGAGTTGCCAATCTTGAAGCCATGATACAAACCTCTAGCCTCGGTTGACCTGACCAAACCACTGAGACCCTCCACCACCAGGAGGAAAAGAAACAGAGCTAGGGGATCCCCTTGCTTCATCCCTCTATGGATATTAACCTCCTCTATCGGGCAACCGTTCACAAGGACCGAAAGGCTACCACAACAATCACAAGCACGAATCCACCTACATTATCTCTCACTGAAGCCCAATCTCCGCATCATGTACTCGAGGAAGTTTGAACTAATGGAATCATAGGCATTTTCAAAGTCCACCTTTAAAATGAGCAACTCCTTCTTGGACTTCCTCGCAAAATCAATAATCTTGTTCACTGTAACCACACCATCCACCAATTGAAGACCTTTGATGAAAGTTGATTGGTTGGGCAAAATCAGTCTATCCATGACTGTCGCAAACCTACCAGCCAAGGCCAAGACCTTAGCCACCAACTTATAGAGAGACCCAAGGAGAGAAATGGGACGGAAATCGCCGAAGCGAGTCGGGGACCTCACCTTAAGGATGAGGGTGAAATACGATGCAAAATAGCGAGGGTGCACCGCAGAGTGAAAAAATTTATGGAACATAATGAAGTAGATAAAATAGTCACAAGGAAGGGGCGG
>Ga0315915_1001677_pt1 | contig 27134 bp, 10 predicted proteins | sample MpolbnodulesMG_FD_207738 | JGI IMG/M metagenome (GOLD analysis project Ga0315915, IMG submission 207738) | Medicago polymorpha root nodule microbial communities from Los Angeles, California, United States - branched nodules | ecosystem: Host-associated > Plants > Roots > Nodule | place: USA... | reverse complement strand
TCAACCCAATTTGCCTACAATAAAAGAAGCTCATCCAAACCAGGAAAAGAAGGTTGAAGAGCATCACCAAATTCTTTCAAACTAACATTAGCATCAGCCTCAATAAACAAAATACCTTCTCTAGTGCAATCCACCATAAGTTTCCTACTAGGACCTTCCATTAATCTACCTGCAAATGGATAATAAAACACTAAGTGTTTTTGCTAATGCTTTTCTAATAATATCAACAGGGTCTTTCCCCGCGATATTTGGATCATATTTAGAAAAGCAATGTTCAAAATAATGTTCCTAATACTTTTTATAATACTAATATTACAAAAAATAATGGAACGAGGTGTTTGATAAAGTACAAAGTGGGTCTGAATTAAAACAGAGTACTTAAGTCAATCTAAATGTGCTTCCGGTAGATACATTCTGGAGGTACAAAAACTGGAAAATTAAAATGATCTACCGGATTATATGTACCGGATGTGTTATTAAGGGCATTTTTGAATCTTTAGGGGGCCTAAAGAGATATTGAGGGGGCCTAAAAAGCAATTCTCCATATATAAAGCTTAACAGACTTAGGTAAAGGCCCAACATGAATAATTAGGCCCAATAAAGATAAATGGACTAAAGCCTATCTATTATCCAATAAAGACATCATTAGTCTATTCCAAATCTATTAAATTACATGAAGTCGCTACGATCTACCTTCACTTTCTAATTACATCATATGTTTGTAGGTTATATCAAAATCAGAATGATTTGGGATTTAATGTTTAAATGGATGAAATGGAATCAAATACGATGGAGAGTTGAATTAGATGATAATTTTCTTTTGTTCAACTCGTTATGCACGTGAAAAAACCAAATAAAGTGTCACATTTAATTTGGTGAACAACGACGTAGTGTATTTGGTTGGACCGCAACAACATCCTTTCTAACGAGATTGACAATATTTTAAAGGTGGTAGAAGATTTCCAATATTTTGAAGATGTCAATTCATAAGACCATAAATCCGCTAAATCAAAATAGGGGTTATTTCGCTAATGTTGCTACTACCTGAAACCATGTCAACGAGTACCTCAGAATCACTTTCCACTATAAGCTGCGAAAAACATTTCCTTGAAGCCATTTCCATTCCCATGCACATGCCCCACATCTCGGCATGAAGAGCGTCAGAAGTTCCAATTTTTCTAATGTAGCCCTTCAACTAACTTCTGCCATAATCTTGAAACAAACCTCAACACGACAACACCCCACAAGGCAAACCGACACTTTGTAAACTACATCACAATTCAACTTGATCTATCCCTCTTGAGGTCGCTTCCAACCATTGTATATAGTGTCAATATGTCCCGACAATCAAGTGGAGTGAGTTTGATTACACATGTCTATATCTTTTGGCATCTTAAGAATCACTTAAATTGGATCGGTCGGGTGTCAAACGTATTCTTCAAATATCGACTTGTTTCTCCACACCCGATGAGATTATTTTGGTATTTTCGTAGTGTTTCCTAGAATCCTTTGACGTGGAAACATCATTTTTCTTTTTCATTATAATGCCATTTGATTTAACCATTTAACATCTATAATGTGGACATTATTTTCTCATTTGTGGTCCATCACAAACTACTTAAGCCTCAAACAAGCAAAGACATATATGGACTTGGTTTTATTAGTTTGCAATATTTTCATAGATCTTGTTGAATATTTGATACTACAACATCATAGCCTTCCTTTGACAAGTTCATTTTCTTTACCTAATGGAAATCTATGAGAGTAAGTCCTTCCCAAGTTGGTAGACTTTTGACATATAATATAGAGTTGACAATCGAATTGAAGTCACCTGTTGACAAAAACAAACTCCTTATTTGATTTGTATATGCCTTGCAATGACCTCCATGCCGTGCCCAACAATCACATAATTAAATAATTATGTTATCGCTTAAATACATACGATGGTTAGAGACCAATCCTCAGAGGCACTTCTTAAGGGTGTGACTTCTTCCAATAATGCATATTTAGACTCAAACCTCTAGCCATATGCATAAAAGATCTGATTGTATGCCCAATTATGTGAATGTACTTATATCTGCTTTTGTTAAGGATCGTTTTACTATGTTAAAATGTACTTACTTCAATTCAAATCGCTGGACGGTTTCTCTAAGAACATATGCAACACTTTTTACTTGTTTTGACTCTCTTCTATTTGGATTGTTTGGCGTGACATGAATGTTAGAATTTTTAAACATCAAGGGGACTCTATTCATCACCTTTTAGACAAAATTAAGCTGCAATCCTATTGGTGGCTGAAGGCAAGTCCTCCTAATTTTACTTTCAATTACCACATGTGGTGGCTTAATCCACTCTTGTGTTTGGGAGTTGTTCTTTAGTTTCAATTGCGTTACGGAATATTTCTGCTTCCTGTTCACACAACTTTTCCCCTTGTTTTTCCTATGATTTTCGTTGTATCAACTGTTAAATTTTTCTTAGTTCTCTTATGACACTTCTTGTGCTAGAGAGACTAAGTTTATTGGTTATTATATTCCATTTTAACTTCTTAAATAAAAGATCAAAATGAGGAGCTTCAAATCGGTTTTAACTAAAGCTCATTAATTATTTGAGTCTAACCACCAGGTTAAACTATTTACTATGTACACATTTAGTTTTATTTTTAACAAAATTGAATAAAGATATAAAGATAATTGGATGATAAATGAATACAAGCCTTACTAAACAAACTACATATTACACACGTGAGACACCACATCATAGACCCCTAAAAAGCATACCTCATCTATTTTCTATCAACTCCTAAGACAAAGAAATGCCAAATCTTAGGACATAAAGTATGCCTTGATTTTCATCTAATACTCACTAGAACACCTAATTGGTCTAGACATGAGTCTGCATAACTTGTTATTTGATAGCTCAAATCTTTGCAAAGAAATATTTGATGCATCCCCACATATCTTTTCTTTAGGCATTCCAATATCCTTTGCTAGCTTCTCTGCTTCACTTTGAGCATCAATTACATTGTCAAAGCAAATGTATCTACCATAAGCATTTTCATTCATTTCCTTGAACACACATGCATGAGCTTCAGCCACTTTCTTTACATCAACTGTTGCTAGCAAACCATTAGAGTACATTTTTTGTGCTCCTGCATTTGCATTTGAAAATTTTAGATTCTACATGTCATTACAAGAAAGACTAATCTTGAAATAGATAGATAAATTACACATCTAGTGTTAACAACAATATACTAATTTACTAATAGTTTTTTTTTTAAACTCGGTATCCGATCCAAAAATCGACTAATTTGAGGAGACCAATCCCACCGTCCATTTGCGGGGGCTCCATTTAAAGCCTGATCTAGCTCTGTATGGACTTACCCACCAACATTGGCACTAGAGAGAATCGAACCTGAGATCTTGAGAGGAGCAAACTCCAAGATCGCAAGTCATCCACTAGGCCAATCTCAAATGAGTTTTTACTAATAGTTTCTATCAATTATTTTTACTATTAATGTAAAATTTTCAAACAGATATTCAACTAAATTTAATAATCCTAATACAATGTAAACAAATTTTATAATTTAATTAATTTTATGTTGTAAGAAGATGATAAAGTATGATCTAAACAAAACTTTTTTTAGATTGTCAACAGTTGATTAATAAACTATGATATGGAACAAGAAATTGGACAATGACTTTGGTTACATAGTACCTTTGAGGTAAGCAATTGTTGCTGTTGGGTTCCTATGACAAAATTCAGGACCTGTGATAAGTGCTGGACAAATGGTAGTGAGTTTCAAACCTCTTTCATTGGCTATTCTCCAAGCAGCCTTCTCTGCCCTCATCTTGCCTAATGCATACCATAGCTGCCATATAATTAAAAGTAATATTTTAAAAATCAAATCCACTATCGAATTGGCGAGACCTTCAAATCATGCTTTAATTAACTCAATCGGTTTAACTATGGTTGAATTAGATGACAAATAAGGTATAAGCGAATCAAACCAATCTATGAATTGGTTGATTTCCAACTCAACCAGTTAAACCGATCGGTCCAGTCTAGTTTTTTAAAATATTCATTAAAAGATTAATTAAGGTTATAAAATATGTCATCTCACTTACATAAAATGTTCTAAATGAAGAAAAGAAAATACAAAAGAAAATAGATGAGGAAATTTACCTTTTTGTCTATGCAGAGTGATTCACTGCTCCATGAGCCATGGTTAATAATAGGAGTAGTAAGGTCTGAATTCACATTGTCTTGCCAAATACAAGCAGCTAGTGATGATGTGAACACACATCTTTTAATTGAAGGTGTTCTTGCACATGCTTCCATCACATTCTCAGTTACATTGACTTCAATCTCAGCCATTGATTTCTATATATTATACATAAATAATTGCTCATTAGATATTAGATATACATATATAGTAACATAGTAACACTTTATGTTGCATATATTTTCACAATAACTACACCAAGTTAAAGTTAATATACTAGCTGTAAAGGTATGATATTTCAAAAGCTTAAAGTTGCAAGGATAGAATTGAAGCTTTTTTTCCACATGGTGTAGGAAAAAATTATTTTCAAGAGATGATTTTTAGACCTTATTATATTTGAAGTACTACAATATATAACGAGTAAACACTTATTAAATTTGGGTTGGTTTCTAGTCACTTGGCATTGTCACTTTTAAGATAGTGTTAAAGTTGTTCTAAATCTATTGAACTAAATGTAGTGGCCAAAGTCTACAAGACTATAACCACTTTCTTACTACATCAAATTCTTGTCTCCCAATACAAAAAGTGCCATTCATATTACGTGGTAGGGTAAAATAATTATTACAAAAAGAAGATATTTTTCCACAAAGGGCCTTCAGGTTGGTAGGGTGTACACATTGCCAAAAGGCCAGTGGACCATCTCTATAGGTGATCTACTATTCTATGGACTAACACTTCAAAAATATGAAACCGTTTACGATAATTAGTGTTAATCTTTGAAAGTAGAAGTTTGTGGTCTTTTTTGCTGTAACATTTAAGATTAGAAGTATCGATGTGGCGAAACAAATAAATAGGTCTCTAAAAACTCAACTCATTTTTATTTACATATTTTTGTCAAGATTTAATTACCGTCTTAAATTTTGATTGTAAAAATGAAAGGAGTTGTGAACTTTTACTTCTAAGAGCCGCGTTAGTCGACATTGTTGATTTTTTAGTGATTTACAAATATTGGTCCACATTGGACCATATAACTCAATTTTATAGAAATGAGTCCTATGGTTGAGTCATTTGGCTCAGTCACGTAGTTCAACCAATGAACTAATAGTTTGACTAACGATCTAGTATCATTGTCTGAGTCGGTCAGAAAATCGATTTTTAAAACACCGACATAACTTGCATACAAACAAACAACCAAGCACAAAGAAAGAAACTCACAGTGTATCCAGAGAGACCAGCAGGGTCGGTAAATGCAGAGGTATGAAAAATGCCACGACATCCCTCAAATGCTTTCTCCAAACTATCAACATCATTTAGCTTTGCAATTATTATTTCCAAATTATTTCTCATCTCTTCATGTCTTTCCATTTCCCTCAATTTCTCTATGTCTCCTGCATTATTAATTAATTACAACCAATTATATCATATATCATATCAATTTGAATGTCGTACACGTAAACAACAAAACATTGAAAGCAATACTTTAGCTAAAAAATAGAGCTGCATTGATTCTTTCAAATTATAGTAGTTTGTTTGGTTTTTTCAAATACAATGTTTACCACAAATGAATACAATACCAAATTTTAATGTAGACCTAGCTTGCTTTCTACTCAATTCTATTTTGGTATTATTCTAGTAGAGTACCACTATCTCAAACTTGAATATAGCATAAACGTCTTGAATTATGATTATTAACATTTAGTCCCACGTTAGATAGTGTTATAATTGAATGAAACACAACCACAAATTATATGATAATATCAAAACTTATCTCAATATACTATTAATTAAGTTATTTATCTTCTCCATACAAGCTGGCAGCATGAAATACATAGCAAAATATGATTGAGTGTGTGTAAAAATCATTAACGCATAATGTCTCATAGTCGGTCTAAAAGCTTAAACTTTTTTTCCTTCAAAAAAGTTCAGACTTTTAGACCGACTATGAGACTAATCTCAGCTCTTGTTTTAAATTAATTTAAAGTCCTTCGTCCCTTTTCAAAATTATGTTATATGGAGATGGAACATTGATTCTCCGCCACAAACTCAACGCTACTTAAGCAAGTGGTTGATTAGTCACATGCATTGAGGGCATCTAGGGTTTAGGGGTAAACAAATTTGACAAAAAGATAAATAAAATAGACATTAAGTTTTTTTTTAGAGGAAAATGGACATCAAGTTAGTTATTATTATAGAGATTTTATATAAAAAAGAAATAAAGAAATCGACAGGTGGGGTCATATCCACATGTGAGTTTTTTTTTCTTTTTTTCCTAGAGTCCACATATGTAAAGCTTTTTTTTTTTGTGTGTGTGTGAATCACGTGAGCTTTCGTTTCATGTTGTGTTGATAGTTATTAATCATACTATATAGTCTACAAAACATTACACACACAAGGTTTAAAAAATAAAATAAAATCAAAATATTACGCAAAAATTTTCTCTTAAAAAATTATCTTAATTCACCGATCATAGTTTCTCGGAGCAACACTCTTTGGGTGTCTGTGAACAAATAATAAATAAACTACAAGTAAAAAGATAGTGCATGATTAAAATAAATCATGTGATCACACAGGTAGAAACTATATGGAATATATATAATATAAGTCGGCTATTTTTAAGTATACATATCTCTCAAGAAAGATCCGTCAAAAAAAATCTCTCAAAGAAGAGACCAATTCTTATTCAAAATTGGAGACTTGAATAATCAATATGCATGGTCGTAATTGTATATCATCATAAATAAAATAATAATAAAAATGTGACATTCTTCATATTATAATTTGCAAATTGAAATTTATACATATGTACGTACAAAAAAGACCAAAAAAGTGGAGAAAAATGGCCCCACACCACACTCACATGTCACACGCTGTGCCGTATAATGTTTAGGTTATTTTTTTGACAGACCAAAATATTCAGTTGACCTTTAATAAAAATTAAATTTTGTTAACTAAATAAATTTTATACATTATTCTATTTTGTAGACTTCACAAATTACATTGAAAACAGAAAGAAGAGAAAAGGTTCAGGCAAACAAAAAGAAGAAAAAAATGTATAATATAAAAACAAACATTGCATAAAAGAATAATTATGCACCCATATCATATTTCATTGTCTTATCACATGTAAAATTTATCAATGTTTTATATACTTTTTAAATTTTAGTTATTTATCAATCTAAAAAGAAATCATAAATTGTAATTTTCTTCCAAACTCTACCATAATGTAACAAAAAGATAACATTAGCAGCAAGTATAACTCACAAACATCCACATCTACAATCTATAAAGTAGTAAATAAAGAAAAAAACAAGTCATGAGGACCACTAAATTTAATTCTAAAGTTTGACAAAATAAAACCCTACGAAGTTGTTGGAATTTGTGGTTCATCTTTTGCTGAATTTCCCTCTATTTCTATCATACCTACCCACATAAATTTAACATGTATTTCATCAAGATAAACTAACATTGTCACTTTGCCAATTGCCACCAACTTACAATTTTGTTTTATTTTTATATTTTAATTAATCCTCTTGCATGTTTCCATATTATTATTCACATTTTCTTGCTCTCACCTACCATGAAAAGAAAATCATATGTTGTGAAAACTATTTTTACTCAACATCCCCATGAATGAAACTGTTTTTCATTTTTTACTCAACTTAGTTCAGATGATAAAATACTGTAAGAACATTTAATATGTTGTGATGCATGTAATACCCTCTTCTTCACACTTAATGTGTGTTAATTTCGTTGTTCGACTCTGAGATAAAAAAAAAAAATTCAAAGAAAAACATAAAGAACAACTATAAACCTTAAACAAATAAGGATATGAATTTGGAACAAATCAAAGAACTAGTTTTTTTTTCATAGATTAAGAAAAATGAAATTTTGAAGGAATTAAGAAAGAGAAACCAACCTGGGTTGTCAACAATTATTCGAACAGAATAACCTAAGACCAAAAGATGGTTGACCAAAGCAAGACCCAAATAGGAAACACCACTAGTGACACAAACCAAGGTTTTTCCAACATCTTCATCATCTAAAGAGGAAAATAGGTTGTTTTTTCTTAATCCTTCATCGTCTTTTCTCCGGTGTATGCCGGCGGCAGCCACTAGATTCCGGTGAAAGATATCAAGCTCTGATCTCTTAATTTCACATGTACGTACAACACCCATTTTTTTATGAACAAATTTGAGTATATGGTGTTGGTTATGTATATGATATGATATGTAGTTAGGAATATGGAAAATAGTGGTTTGCTACTATTTTTCTTGTACTTGGTTTGTGTATGGTTTATATGGTTTTATGAAAGTTGAAAGGGAGTTATGGAAGGAATATATTTATGAAAGTTGAAAGGGGGTTGTGGAAGGAATATATAGAAGAGTGAGTGTTGTTTTGGTGTGCACCTAAAGTTCGATATGAGTCAAGAAGTGAATTGAGCTATTCATTGTCAATTGTCAAAGTCCAGCTTGGCGGGTTATTCTATTGGGAAAAGGAAAAAGATAATGTGTGAATAGTAACTAACACAATTACACTATGGTATATTGATATATAATAACCGAGGACGGTTGTCACATTGTTTGGAATTAAGCATGTGAGGAGATCATAGGTAGACTAGCTTTTTGATTTGAGTATGTTATTGCTCACTTTTATCTGGATAATGTGAAACTTCTAACACTTGTTTTAATTTATCGTTGTAGTTATTTTCTTTTGAATGTTTTGCTATAATTTGGTCACCACATTTCAGTAATTCGTTTCTATATTTGTAAAATGAAAATGCTTGATGGACAATCAAATACCTCAACGACACATGAAAAAGAAAGATATATAGAATGATGTGATAGATATGATATGTATAATGATGTAATATGGAGGGAGAGGGAGAGAGAGAGAGTAAAGCACATGCATATAATGGGTGTTCAAATATTAAAGTTGTTAGTAATTCATGGGTGTTCAAATACTATACTCCAAGAGGAATCACATTCATGAGGGGGAGTTTTATTGCTTTGTAATGTTTTAAAAATTGAGTCAAACATCAAACTAATGAGACATTTGGATCATTGTTTAATGGCTTTAAACCGCATAAAATGAGACAAAATTGTAGTCAAAATTGCTTTGATAAACAAGTTGTTGACCATGCTAGTTCAAGATTAAACTAATTGGACCGTGTTTTTTTGTTTTTTTTGTTTTAATAAAGGACCGTTTTTTTTAATTTTAAATATTGGTGTCTTTTTTAAACGGATTTGGATTGCATGTAGTAATGCAATCAAGAGTGATTTGATCGTCAATCAAGATCGGACAGTCGAGATTTAAATCAATTTAAATAATAAAAATAAACCTGCTTTAAATTTGGACAATTTGATTTAGATTGGACGATCAAATCTCTACAGCATGAAATTTTGACTATATACAATCCAGATTATTTTTACACAATAACTCTAATATTCAACCATTTATGTAACGTTATTAATCAAACTCATAAATTAAGTATTGCAAAAGCTACCATAATTAATAATTGATTGGACGATTTCGAACAAGATTTTTCCAAAGATATTCATTTACCCTATGATTCTCTGGAAAAGATATATTTCCATCGAGTACATACAAATGTCAAATTTATATTTTCGTAAGAAAATTATGTTGTTAATTGAGAACGCTATAAAATTGTATCAGTGTATAAATTTTCTATCTACTCGATATGAAACGCTTAACATAATTTTAAAATTGATTTTAGTCTCTCGGGGTGCTTTGCTACTTGTAATAATTTTAAAATCGAACTTGACATAAATCAAAGAGACATCCAAGTCATTGTTCTACTACTTTAAACATGTTGAACGGAGACAAAATCACGATTGAGGAGTGCTACTGTTTCTTTAATACTCACTATCTTATTAGGTAAAATTTATAAAAAAATAAGTGTTAAATACAATGTTAGAAAGAGAATGTTACATTTAAATTGATGTTGGTTCACATTTAAATTGGTTGAACCCGATTTAAAACATTGTTTTTTAAGAAGGTTTTCAAACATTGTTGTCTTGTTCCAACACTATAATTCCAATATTCAACCATTTATCTACTTAATAAAACACCTAAATAATTCATCTATCTATCGAGACATCTTTTACAAATGACAAAACAAAGATGTCATATACAACACTCAAAACAAACAATGCATTAAATCATATTTAAAGTTTGGTTAAATATGTTTTTGATCCCTATAAAATTAAGATCTTCTAAGTTTAGCCTTTACTTAATTTTAATAGTTCTTTTAGTCTTTTAAAAAAATTCAACACTCAGTATTAATCCCTACTCAATTCAAATTTGTTTAATTTATGTTTAAACTATTAAAGTTCTTGAACAATTTTTTGCAAACGTGTTAAGAACATTACTAAAAGTTTCTCCGCAAAAAATTATTGCAAAATTTGATTTCTACATTCAGATTTTGTTACTTTTATCTTTAACTTTGACGTTTTAAATAAATTTATATTTAATTCGTTTCATGTTAAAAAATTCTAAATTTTAATAAATGAACCTTTAATAGTGTTCTAAACTTGTCTAAAAAAAATTTGTTCATTCAGTTAAGAGTTTAAGGATAAATTAAACAAACTTTATCTTAGCAGAAACTAAAATTATAAGTAACTCTATTTTTGTAGAGACTAAAAAGACTATTAAAATTAAATAAAGACTAAACTGAAAAGTTTTCAATTTTATAGGGACCAAAAACATAGTTAACCCATTAAAATTGAACTATTGACATATTAGATTGAGGTTGAACCTTGAGGGTTAACAAACTCTTTAGACCTCACACACAAAAAAAAAAGTCTTATAATTATTTTGAAATCAGCCTTAAGGTAGTTTATAAACAATCACACTCCTTTTTAAACCAAGGTATCTTTTATAAGCGACTATGATTGTTCATACAATACACAAAGTAGACAATAGCTAAAAAAAAATTAGGGAGATTAATCACTTTAGTCCCTAAATAAGAAAGGAGTTGTCACTTTAGTCTCTGAATGCAGATAAATTACAAAATAGTCCCTGAATGTAGACTCTGTTAGTCAATTTAGTCCCTAAATCCAGACTCCGTTAGTCAATTTAGTCCCTGAGTGTAGACCCCGTCAGTCACTTTTGTCCTTGAAATTGACCAAAAGAGTCTACATTCAAGGACTGTTTTGCAATTTCTCACAATTCAGAGATTAAAGTGACTACTTTTTTCTCATTCAGGAACTAAAGTGACTAATCCCAAGAAACTATGGTGCGGACCTTTTTTTTTATTTTTTTTTAAGGCAAATAAAAACACATCACTGACCTAACTATGGTGCGAACTTGAGTTGACAACTAGTTGTAATTTAATATAGATGTAGTTTTTCTTATGTAAATCATGGACCATGCTGTGACATGTGGTCACCTACCCAGTGTTCGTTTAGTTTGCAACTTTAAACGTTAAACACAAAACAATTCAATTTTTTTTATTAATGATAGTTAATTTGAATTGATTGAATGTAACTTTATAGTTTTTTAATTGTAAATCATACATGCTCCTTGCTGGCTCAAGGCTATTTGAAGCAATCTTCAACCTCTTAAAAAATATTTTTCTTTAATCAAAAAAGTATATTTTCTTATCTCATTACAAGAATAAAAAATTGAAAAACAAAACGACTTGAGAAGGCTATGGTAAATGTAGATGCCACTGACCATTTGGTATGTTTAGCACTTTATACTTTTAATAATGGGACAAAATATGTGTTGACTAGAATATGAATCACATTAGATTTTTTTTTTTTGAATCAGGATTAAAATATTCAAACGAGTTAATTAAGCCAAGGTAAGTAAGTATGCATTCATTAGAAGAAGAAAAAAATAAATATTGAACTATTCCTCTCTTACTATAGCTATTGGGTTAGGAACTAGCTAGCAAGTGATGCTCACTTTTTTTTGTTTAACCAGTTTTCAACCTTAGTTGACCTCATACACACAAGAATATCCTCTCAAATTCATACATTGAAGTTATTCCCACTGTGTTGGTTTATTATAGTTCACTTTGAATTAGTCCTCTTAAAAACACTCCTAAACAAGTGTAATTTCTCTCCCCTCCTTCCAAATCCTTCCCTTACCTTACCTCTTCTTTATCATATAATATCATACTGTATTTTTGGATAGGTAATTGGAAACTTTACTGAAATAACAAATCAAATACCTGTTCTCGTGAGCTTATCTCAGTTGGTATGAACAATGCATAATGCCACCACAAAAAAATCAAATACTTCAATTGGATTTCATTTAATTTGAAATTTTTTATCTGGAATTTCATTTAATTTAAAATATTTTATTTGGAAAAAATTAATCAAATTCTTCATTCTTAAACTTTGTTGAGCAACCCAAGAACACTTGGATGACATTGTAAGTGTTCTTTTTCAGATTAACCAATGGTCTTGGGTTCGAATTCAACCATGAAAATGCAACAATGTTAAATCTCGGGAGAGAAGAGTTTTAATATCTATTGTAGTTCTATCATATTCGAGAGATTAACCTCTAGAATTGCTCGCAGAAGATACTTGAATCACAAATTTTTTTATATAATTTGAAATGTTACGAGATATAGTATAAATATACAATTAAGGGTGATCCAAAACAAGGATTTTAAAAGATAAGCTAAATTACACTCATTGTCCTTTGGGTTTTTGCAGTCCATTTTCACCCCTTAAGTTAAAAAAATCAACATTTTGGCTACTTATTTTATTTTTAATTTTATTTTTTTGTCTCTTAGTTAGTCACAAATGTTAGACACTTTAGTCATCAAGTTACACATAGTAGACATTTATGAACTAAAATGTCTAACATTGTTAATTTAAGGGACCAAAGTGTATGATATTTGTATCTAAAAAGGGACCAAAGTGTATAACATTTGAAACTTAAAGGGATCAAAATGACACAACAAACTTATGGAACCTAAGTTTTTAGGCTAAACTACAGTTTTGACCCCCTAACTTTGTCAATGTTGCGATTTTGGCCCCCTATTAAAAAAGATGAAATTTTTGCCCCCCAATGTTTTAGCCCCTTTGCAAAAGTGACCTTTTGGTCAATTTTGACCGGATCAACGCAGAGGTGGCACTTTATTAAAGGAGTTGGCACGCCACGTGTGTATATTGCTATTTTAAAAAAAAAACAAAAAACCACGCGTGTAAATTGAAGAATTAAAAAAATAAAAAATAAAATAACAAAGGGATTGGCACGTGACTTCTAGTAGTAAAGGGGAGAAAATTGAAAAAACTCAAGAACATTCATCTTCAACACCCACAAAATTCATCCAAACTCAGAATAATCTTCAATACTCAAATACTACAATCAGAACCTCTTCACAACTAATCAACTAAAATCCCAATCTCCACCACACCACCACCTTTCACTCAATTAAATTACTAAAACACCCACCTCTTCAATTAAACACCCCCTCCATGATTCTGTTTTGTTTTTGGAATGCTTGACACAGGAAGATGGTTTGGTTTTGTTTTGTTTTCTCACATGGAAAACTCACGAAAGATGATGATGGCAAAAGAACAGAGCAAAGCTTGTTGGTTTTTGAAATAGAAAGGGGTTTTTGGGTTAGTTTAAGTTGGAGAGCTAGGTTTATTATTCAAGAGTTTTGAAATCAGAATGTATAGGAGGGTTATGTCTAGTGTTTATTTCCTTCCTCCACTAATTTCACCGATTCCATCAAACTCACCTCCAACACCGTCGACGATAAACGAGGCTGTTTTTGGATCTGCTAAGGGGGCCGGTTGTTTCGGTCTCTGTTTGCTGTTATGAGGCAGGCTGTTTGCTATTGTTGTTCGGTGGTGGGGAGAGCTTTGTATATAGCTCTTTTGTTTTGCTGATTTTTTGGCTCTTTCCCTTTATTGTACTTTCTTATTCTGCCTTGTTCCTTTTACTGCTTCGGTTTATCAGGCAGCAAGCTGAATGGCTTTGCTGCTTCAATTTTTTGTTTGCATTGTTGTTATGTTATTGTTAGTATGAATTTTGTTTGGAAAAATGACATTTTTTATTTTCTGGGTTGGATTTTATATTTTCTAGATAAAGATGATGAATGTGTGATGAAGTTGAAGAAGAGTATGAACTTTCAGGATTTTTCATTTTTTAATTTATTTAATTTCATAAAATATTATGTGGTAATTTTTATTTATTTTTAATTTGGTGATTACACAGGTGGCATGCCAGGTTTTTGAATGAAATGTCACACAAGCGTTGACCCATTCAAAATTGTCAAAAAGGACCACTTTTGCAAAGGGGCTAAAATATAGGGGACAAAATTTTCATTTTTTTTACTAGGGGGCCAAAATCGCAACATTGGCAAAGTTAGGGGGTCAAAACTGTAGATTAGCCAAGTTTCTAATATCTATAACTTAAAGGATTAGAATTAAAATATAGCCTAAAAAGTTTAGCATAATTTAACCTAAATTTTTTAGTATAATTTAAGCCTAAACAATTTATGTCAAATTTGAAATTTCTAAAGTTTGAGAGACCAATTTCAAAATATGAAAAATAGAGACCAATTTTGTTATTAATAAGACCAATTTGTAATAAAGAAATAAAATTATACGGAACAATTTGAAAATTAAATAGGCACTAATGTGTAAATTTCTTAAACATACCAATTGGCAAAATTTGAAATTCATATTATATAGAGTAAAGAAGACATTTCAAGTTCTTAGTTTTGGTAAAAAAAAATAAAAAAAAATCGTAGTTTTAAAATGGTACTTGAAACTATCTAAATTTAGTTTTGATAAAATACTTCATAAAATCTATTCATTTGAAACTTCTCCATATTTATTGTACACATGGGTAAATTTACAAGTGATGTCTAAAAATAATTATTCAAACAATGAAATTCATATTAAAAAAATTTAATCATCCTTTAAATATTCCTTAATTTCTTTCTCTCTTATCCGAGCTCTTATGCAAGCCCATGGTTGATTGGACTTTTATCTCATAGCTTGGAATTTTTGTTAATGTCAAGCTTATGTCAACTTCAGATTTGATCTTAAATGGTTAATTTCCACTTACTTGATGTTTGAGTTGATCTAGTTTAATTTATGCTATCTCTTGAATCTTTGGTTGCATCTGTTTATTAAATATCTGTTTTAATATGTGGCCTTAACAAACTCAAAATGTGTATTTGCGTGTATGTGTGTGTATATATATATATATTTATATATCAAAATGTTTATATTTGACTCAAAATTGGATGTCGAAGTTATGAAAAAAGTCGTAGCACGTAAGCATGAGACTGTGACACTATTAACGAATAGAGTGTAGTATTGTATTGACATACTAACAGAAAATCGTGACACAATGGGTGTCTATCATGGCACGATTTTTCGGATTCTAGACACTATATAAAACTCCATTCTTCACTTTTTTTGGGAGAGACCTTCGATAGAGATAAACTTGGGAAACCAAAGGAGTGAAATTTAGGATTGAGTGTTTTTGTGAGAGTTTTTTCTTGGTTGGAAAACAAGAAATGTTTCCTTTAGTATTTTCTCTTAGGATTCATTGTGAGTGTGGTTGACTTGAAAAAATGATAGAAATTAGAGTTTGTTCTTTGTGACCTTTTAAGATGATTTCTTGTACCTATTTCTATCATTCTTATCATAGTGCATTGGAGAGCTTCTCTCTCCCCATAGTAGGTCATTATGGACCTAATTGGGTAAACAATATTAATGTGTTGTTTTCTTTCTCTCTTTTTTTTTTTTTTTTTATCTTTGTTGTTTTAAATATGCTTGCAGTGTTTACTTCACACTTAAATCCATGTCTATTTGCTGTTGTTGTTGCTTGTGGACCTAAGTTTTATTGATGTAATTATTAACTCAAATTCACAACATAAAACGTCTAAACCTTCTTTTCTTGATTTTACTGTATGTCTAGATTAGAAAAGGGGTAGTTCTATTGTGGACTACATATCAAGGTGTTCCACCATGGATCAATATGTAAAAACTATCCAAAATATTAATATTGAGAAGTAGAAGTTTACAATTATTTGTTCAATACAACTCAGTTGGTATGAACAATATTTTTTAATATACAGGGGTAAGAATTCAAACTCAAGACAACTTATTTATGGTGAATTCTACCACTAGATTATTTGAAAAGAAAAAAAAGTTCACAATTATTTTTGTCGTTTTTCATTAAAAAAAATTATTTTTGTCTTTTTGTTTGTCGTGTGAGTTGTTTTAATTCAATGAAAAACTTTTTTTTAAGTAACAAATGAAGGACTTATTTACGACGAAAATAACTTTCTAACAAATTTGTGATTTCCTTCCTTAAAAAACAAATTTGAGATTTTAGAATTTGGATTCTTCTTGTGATGATGCTTTTTCACCCCTCCTAAAAATAAATCAAACTCTTGGATTCCAGTTTCTAATAAATACTTCTATGGTGATAAGTATAAAAAAAATTATTTAGATACACAGAAAAATATATATCATTTAATTATTTTAAAATATCACGTTATTGAATTATTTTTATTTTACTTTTTTCAAGTTGTGTGAGTGTGTCTAAATGATTTATATTTAGGATTGTTTAAGTAAAGAATCAATATTGTTCCTAAACTTAGTGATCCTATATATTAATTTCTAATAGTGAACACAATGCTACCCATGATGTTTGGTTGGGTATTACCCCTCATCCAATCATTCAACATTATGTCATATTTTTTTGTTACTTTGTTTTAAAATAAATTCAAATATTAAACAAATTTTGTTTGTGGGGAACCAATACTTAATCAAACTTTAATGTACTAAAGAAATTACCATTGCGCATTGGATTAGTAGTATCATGAGCACTCGCCTAAGTAAAGAATTTCGGTTTTAATTGATGCTTGCTTGCTTAATTGGGTCCCAAAGGTAAATATTGCTTTTGTTGAAGAGATGTTGGAGAATAAGGGGCGTGAATGGAGTTTATGGTATCAATTTTTATCAAGTAAATATGGGGTGAAATGGGGTTTTCATAGGGTGTAATCTAGATTCATTTTGGCGGGAAAGCTAATGTTGAGTACGGCTGTGTTCCTGGTAGTTAGTGTGCTCACCACTTACCAAAAGTGGTTGGAAATGATATATATGCTTTACTTTGGTTTGATCTGTGGGTGGTCGGAGAAATTCTTATGGATATAATCAATCAATCTTTTTAGTTTATCCATCAATTAATAAACATACATTTGTGGAAGACATGTTGAATGGGAGTGGAGGTTTAGGTGACATGGACCGGAGGTTGCATAAAAATATTTTTCTTTGGGAGGAGAATTTAGTGAGAGAATGTAGAGATTTTTTGGCCAACATCTCTTTGCATTAAAAAGTTAAAAAATGCTTGGATTTGGAATCAAAATCCAGGTGAAGGAGGTGAAGGATACTCTGTCAAAGAAGGATCCTCCGATAAGCAATGTTTCATGGAACAAATTGGTGCCTCATACAGTCTCTTTAATTGAGTGGAGGCTTTACAATGATTAATTAGCAACAATTTGTAATCTACTAAAACGTGGTTTTAATCAATTGGAGTATTGTTTGTGTGTCAACGAATGTGTATTTAATGGGAGTGCACAACAACTTGTTTTTTATTGTTTTTATTTTGGAAGGTTTGGACGAAAGTAGTTGGGTGGTTGGGTTTTTCGTGTTTTATCAAATAATAGCTTGGTACATGCATAAAAATTTCTTAGTTTGATATCAAGTGGTAGACAAATGCATGAATGCATCAAATCCATTTGATTATGTTGCATTTAGTCTAGAGATTCATAAATAATTTGTTTTTGTGATGGCGTGAAATTAATGAAGGAACAATCATCGATATGGTAAAACTCTTTTTTATTTATTTTTTTATGTTAAAGATAATTTCATTAACAAAAGTATGACAATAAATCAAATGCTAAGATTGCATAAATACAAGGTGGAGTCTCTTCGATTCATATGCAATCTAAATTATGAAGATTATGTTTAGCTAAATAATGAGCAGCTTGATTGGCTTCACGCCTAACATGCAAAAAATTTAAACTACGAAAACAAACACTTAAACTAATACAATCTTCAATAATAGAGCCGACATAGGTGGAAGATTGTTGATGAGTATTCAACGCCAAGACCACATTAAAGGCATCAGATTCTGCTATAAGATTCATAAACACATGTCTTTTATCTTGGGCATTGATTAAATCCAAGAAGAATGACTTTTATTTTGATCTTTATCATTATTGAAACCCTCATCCCCTTATTTAATTGGGTTATAATGTCGGTTAAGATCTATTGTATCTTAATTCGTGTATTTTGAAGACATATTGTTTCTTTGACTTGTTGTAATTCCCCATCCTAGAATAAATAACGGGTCTTGTTAACCAATGCCCCCGGGGCACTAGTTAACAAACTAAAAGTCGAAAGAAAGGTCAACTTTTGCATTAAAAATAACACTTTTTCAACTTTGAAAAAGTATAATACACAATTTTCAAGAGAATATTTCCTTTTATAATTCCTTAACAAGTGCCCCGGGGGCACTTGTTAACATTTCCTATATATATATATATATATATAGGGTATTGCTATATAACACCCATGAAGGTGTAATTTAGCACACAACACCTACATTGTAATGACAAAAAAAACAATTTCTATTTCTTCATTGATGAATAAATACATATTAAAGAGAAATGACTTTTTTGTCTTTATCATGTAGGTGTTGTGTGCTAAATCACACCTTCATGGATGTTTTATAGCAATATCCACATATATATTTATTTATATTATTTTCCATTAAAAAAAACATTTCCTTTGCAAAAAAAAAAAGAAAAAGTATTCTCTTTTGAAATTTAGCCCGTTTCTATCATGAAAAGCCAAAAGGGGGAACATGAAAGTGGGTAAAAAATAATACGGAAATTATAACTTGTGCTCTTGGGGCATAAGTTAAGAAGCCAAATGTAGAAGTTTATTTTTTATATTTTTTAAATTATGCATTCAATATTTTAAAAGTTTCAAAAGTTATATTTTCAATATAAAATTTATTTTTAATTTCTATTTTATGCTCCTTAACTTGTGCTTTTAAGGAACAAGTTAACATGACCCAAAAGAATAATAATAGTGAAGATTTATAGTAAAATCATTATAAGAAATGCGATAAATTGAGTGCACGGAAAGACAAACACGACACATTGATACAATCAAGAGATATTTAATTATTTTATTATTATTATTATTATTATTATTATCTATTATTATTGATGGTGTCTATCGATTACCGTAAAAAGGTACTATTTGTCAAAATATAAGTGCTAAAAACTAAGAAATGATCAAACAATTTTGTACATCCAAAGAAAAAGAAACATGAATACAATGTTCAAGCTTACTTATATTATGATCATATATCTTCTCCTGCTTCACGTTGCAGCCCAAGAAGATTTATGTACATTTTTTTATCCTCTCAAATTTTATTCTTTATTTTATACACAATCTTTCATCTCTTTATTGACACTATTTATTTTATGGTTTACATTATTGATAAAGCAATTTTGGGATGCAAGGAAGACAGAGATTGTGTCTGCCCCGTACATGATGTTTCAAAATGCATTAATAATGTGTGTGTGCTTTGACTACGAGACATGAGTATAGGGAGGAGATTAAAACACCACTACATGTAAAATAAATGAATTGTAGTAAATAAAGATGTAATCATGTCAAATTTGCACATGATAAAAAACCCTAAAATAATATATTTATCATACAATTATATGCATGCATTTATAAGCTTACATTAGTCTATTACATACAATTCTAGGCATATAAATTACATTAATCTAATACACCCTTCGGTCACTATTATAAACAAAAATCAACATTTTAAATTCATTCATTAAATGATGTATGTGGTCTATAATAAAGATTATATACATCATTAATTGAATAAATGTAAAATGTTGATTTTTACTTATAATAGTAACCGTAAGGTGTACATTTTTGTGTGGCTACAATGCCACTCATATTCGTGATAAAAACAAGGTAGTTAAGCATCTAATACACTACTAGAATCTCCCGAATTTTCTTCGGATTTTCCAGCGAAATCCGGTGAAAATTCTGCAGAAAACACCTTTCCTGCGGATTTTGACGAGGATTAGCACTCCCAGATAATACCTTCGTGGGTAATTGTTTCCTAAGGATTTTAAAAACCGCAGGAAAATTTTCTGCGGAGCTTTCCTCAAGAAAAGTGAACAACATCCCAAGGAAACCTTTTGGTCAGAGTGGCAGAAGTTCCCCAGCCTGCAGCAAATTCCTCAGGTAATTCCGCAACAAAGTTGTTTCGGCAGGAAAATCCTCAGGAATCTGATCCATTGCGCAGAAAAATCCGCAGGAAATGTTCTAGTAATGATTTGCTTATTTTCTAGTAATGAATTCCAAAAGCCATAATAAATATCAAATTTAAATTATTTGTTTGATAAAGTAATTTATTATAAAATATAACAGGTAAAAAAACCCGCAATTAGTCATAAAATACATAAGTCTCCATCAATTTGAAGGTGTAAAATATGCATAACATACATTTCAACAAACACTAAAAAATGACAAAACACTAGTTACTACAATGTAATTTTTCCCTATCTTCTACTCTTAGTCTTGCAGCCTTGTAATTGCCCCATCTTTTGCTCTTTTGCCAATTGTTTCTCAACCCTTGTCATTGCCTTCTTCAACTTTTACCCAATTTACAAAACCATATGATTGATCAAACACAAAAAATACTAGGAGAAATATTCAATTATGTAAGATAACTATATCTCATATTCTACTATGTGAATACTAAATTCTGCACACATGCAGTGTCAGACAAATAAAAAAGAAACAGGATCAAAATGCAGCTAGGCAATAACATTAAATAGGAAACAATGGTAGAGGGACTGAATTTTAGTATCAACACAAACAAGCTAGTGTTAAGTTATGTTTGCTATGCATCCTAATAGCTACAGAAGAAAAATTGATATGCATAATTCAACCACGGGAAAATACTATGTCCCATTTATAATAATGTCAAAAATTTAACTGTTTATTTTTAAATGAAAAATTAAAATTATTAAACTAACCTTACACACAACAATTATTGATATGCCCTTCCCTTGAAAAAAATATTATTGATGTCCCTACTCGATATGTTGCGTTCAAGTATTTTTGTAAACATTTTTGTTCTGATATTTTTTAGAGGACTTGTGTTTTGATTTTATTTAATTTTTTTTTACATAGAAAATTCATAAAAAAAAATTAATTTCAATTAACATAAATGCTATCTACACAAGTTTTGATATGGACATAAATTTAAAATTATAATGTCAATATTCATTATCTAATACAATTATAAAAACAAAATGAAGAAACTAGTCATTTTACAAATTTATAAATTTGCACAAAAAATAAAGAAAATCCGCAAAAAAAACCGCAGGAAATTCTATATGAAGATCCACAGGAAAAACCACAGATGTTGCTGCAGAATTTCCTAAGGAAACATAGAAATAATACTGGATTATTATTCAGCAGGAAAATCCTCAGCAAAATATTAGTTACCTGCAGATGTTCCTTTGGCATTTTAATCCGCAGGGAACTTCGTCTGACTAAGGGTAGCCACCGCAAAATCCTCAGGTATTCCTGCGGATTATTTTGCCCATGAAAATCCGCAGGAAAAACGAGAGTTTCTAGTAGTGATAGACGCAATTCGAATCAAATTGTGTAAGATTATATTTTATGATATTTTTGCCGTAGTACCATAAATTCCAGCTATTAACACAAATTAAAGTGGTGAAAGAGGAAGGAAGGTTGAATCATCGTAAAATATTCATTTAATCTATGTTTCATTCATTGAGTATTTCATATATAATATTTGAAACATGAAAGTAAATCTCTTCAAATATAGGCAAAGTTATTTCATGGTTCTTTATCTTATTTATACTAGCGAAATGACGGATACATATTGTGCTAACATTTGAAAATTATGAACGATGTTTTTTATGAAATTTTAATTTTGATTAAAAGTAAAAATATGATTATTTTTTACTTTCAAATTAACACAAATCAAACTAATCATGATTATCTATTTCAATGAAACATGAGTGAGTAGACTTCTTTGTCTTAGGATTGTTGGATGAGTCTAATGACCTAATCCTATTCAAACCAAGCGTAGAACCTTAATTTTATGTAACCCTATTTTTTAATCTAATCTCACTGTTTTCAAACTTAGTAACAAGTATTAAACGAAGGACCGAAAGGTGAAGTTTAATAGTTGTTATTAAGTCATCTCAAATACTAACCGAAGGATCAAAAGATGAAGGTTAGTATTGGACATGTGAGATTAGACAAGGTTTCCGAAACATGAGAATAGTCTAGGAAACCTTGAGACCTTAAAGTTTTGTTCTTAAAGGGTTTCAATAACAATCAACCATGAGAATATGTGTGGTTGTTATTGAAATACATTCATTGAGACCGAAAGGAGATATAAAAAGCCTCAGAGAAACTTGTCTTTAGAAAATAGGTCCAACATAAGATTTAGGTTTAGGGTTTGGTTTATGAAAGATTTGTTATTAAGATGAACCAATAATCCCAAGACGCTTTTATTATTATTATTTTCAATCAAACAAAAATCCCAACTTTTCAAACCCTAATTCTTCAGCTAATCAATTTAAAAGGAAAATCAAATACACAACTTCCTGTCAGAACGATACTCTTTTTACTACTTCGATAAAACCGTGCACTTGCGGATTTTACGCATCAAGTAGCCAAATAATATCTTAATGGGGTAGCTACATATATACCTAAGTTAAATATTCAAGATTTTCTTCTTCTTTTGGGGTAGCCAATGCTACCCCATAGTTGCAAAGCCCTTCGCCCCTGCGTGTGCCAACCATTGGGTTGTATCCTCCATTCAATCACCCCTCTTTGCAAACAAATCGTTACTATGCTCGGTCGTTGGACTGCTCTAGCTTTTCTTTTTCTCTTAGGCACTCAATCATGTGAGAAAGGGATAAACCATATATTTTTTGGTGTGTAATATCTCAGTTGTTGGATAGGTGCAACAGAGAAGGATGCAAACATACAGACTGTTGAGGATCCATATATATATATATATATGCAATTTTCAGATTCTCGGTCGTTTGAATATTTGCTCTATTCCTTTGCCGTACAATACTGTCTCTTCTCTATTTCGAAAAATTCACTGTGAGCATCATTCTCTACTAAGATGATGCCCAATCGACATCACAGTCAGGAGGGTTCAAATTGATGTTAATTAGTCTCTCGGGGTACTTTCTACATGTAATGTTTTTAAAATTGAACTGGATATAAATCAAAGAAACATCCAAGTTATTGTTCTGCTACATTACACTTGTTGAACGGAGACAAAATCATAATAGAGGAGTGATATGATGGTTTCTCTAATACCTACTCTCTTATTAAACCTCTTAAAGAGTAAGTGTTAAAAATAGTGTTACATATAAACTGATGTTGGTTCACATTTAAACTGGTTGAACCCGACTTAAAACTTTGTTATTTTACGAATGTTGTCTCTTTCCAACACTATAATTCCAATATTCAACCATTTATCTACCGATATTAATCAAACACCTAAATAATTCATCTATCTATCGAGACATCTTTTACAAAAGACAAAATAATGATGCATATACAACAACCAACTTAGGTTGGCCTGATGATATTAGCTTAGGATCTTGAAGTGTGCTCCTCCTCGAGATTTCAAGTTCGATTCTCCCTGATGTCAATTTAGGTGTGCTAATTTAGCTTCATAAAAAAAAGATGAAATCATTAGATTGAGGTTGAACCTTGAGCGTTGACAAACTCTTTAGACCTTCTTACAGACAAAAAAAGTCATAGAATTATTTTGAAATCAGCCTTAAGGGTAGTTTATAAACTATTACACTCCTCTTTAAACCAAAGTATCTTTTACAAACGTATGGCAATGTTTATACAGTATTCAAAAGTGGGCAATAGCTCAAAAAAAACGGTGGAGTGAATTTGAGGTCAAAACTAGTTGTACTTTAATATAAATGTCGTTTTTCCTATGTAATCACGGACCATGCTATGAAATATGGTCACCTACCCAGAGTTCGTTTAGTTTGCATGTTTAAACACAAAACAATTCTTTTAGTTTGAATTGATGGAATGCAACTTTATTGTTTTTTAAATGCAAATCATACACGCTCCTTGCTGGCTCAAGGCTATTTGAAGCAATCTTCAGCCTCTTAAAAAAGATTTTCTTTTTGTCAAAAAAGTACATTTTTCTTATCTCATTACAAGAATAAAAAATTGAAAAACAATACGACTTGATATTCCTACGGTAAATGTAGATGCCACGAACCATTTGGCATGTTTAGCACTTTATACTTCTAATAATGGGACAGATTATGTAAGCATTCATTAGAAGAAGAAGAAAACAAACATTGAACTATTCCTCTCTTACTATAGCTATTGGGTTAGGAACTAGCTAGCAAGTGATGCTCACTTTTTTCTTAGTGTTTGTTTAACCAGTTTTCAGCCTTCGTTGACCTCACACACACACGAGAATATCCTCTCAGATTCATAGCATTGAAATTAGTCATAAGTTTTCTCCTTCCTTTTATCCCATTAAAAACACTCCTAAACAAGTGTACTTTCTCTCCCTTCCTTCCAAATCCTTCCCTTACTTTACCTCTTCTTTATCATATAATATCATAATGTATTTTTGGATAGGTAATTGGAAACTTTAGAGAAATAACAAATCAAATACTTCAATTGAATTTCATTTATTTTGAAATTTTTTATCTGGAAAAAATTAATCAAATTCTTCAATCTTAAACTTTGTTGAGCAACCCAAGAACACTTGGATGACATTGTAAGTGTTCTTTTTCCCGATTAACCAATGGTCTTGGGTTTGAATTCAACCATGGAAATGCAGCAATGTTAAACTCTGGAGAGAAGAGTTTTGATATCTACTATAGTTCTATCATATTCGAGGGATTAACCTCTGGAATTGCACACGTAAGATACTTGGATCACAAAAAAACTTCAATAACCTATTATACAATTTTAAATGTTACGAGATATAGGTAGCGTTTGACCCGACTTATTTTAGATATAGAAGCTACTTTAAACTTAAAGTTAAAAATATGAGCTTTAAAGTTAAAGGTAAAGTTGTTTGGTAAATGTTGTTTTTGGGGAATTAGTCACTTTAGTCCCTGAATCAGAAATGAATCGTCATTTTAGTCCCTGAATGCAGATAATTTGCAAAAAAGTCCATGAATATAGACTTTGTTAGTCAATTTAGTCCTTGAATGCATACTCGTTAGTCAATTTAGTCCCTGAATGTAGACTTCGTTAGTCACTTTAGTCCTTGAAATTGACTAACAAAGTTTACGCTCAGGGACTGTTTTGCAATTTCTCTGCATTCATGGACTAAAGAGACTACTCAAATCCCATTCAGGAATTAAAGTGACTAATTCCCTATTGTTTTTTACTTCAAATACTTTTTTATGTTAAAGTGTTTGATAATATTTTTTAGATAAAATGAATTTATTTTAAGAAAGCTCATATTTCCTGATAAATTATGATGAATAAATAAATAAATATTTGAGGGGGAAATGATACAAAAAATTTAAAATATTATTTAGATAAAATGAATTTATTTTAAGAAAGCTCATATTTCATGATAAATTATGATAAATAAATAAATAAATAAATATTTGAGGGGGAAATGATACAAAAAATTTAAAATATTATTAGGATGTCAAATTGCGAACAATATTTTTTATAACTAATTTATTATTACGGTTAATAAAAGAGATAACCATTTTTTAACATAAAAAATTAAAGCAATCAACAAAGGAAAATATGGTAAAAAAAACAAAAAAATAATGCATAGTCATTGAAGAGCACATGTCATAAAAAGAATCAATTGAACGACATGAAACAACACACTGGATTCGAAGGGGAAAACAATAGAAAAAGTTGCCGAGATTTTTTAAAAGTAAGTTTCAATAGCTTTACTAAAAGTACTTTATCCATGTATTTTACACATGAAAAATAAGCAAATTTTTCTATTAAGTATTTCTCAAAAAATATGTTTGGCCGAGCTTCTCCTTTTATGGAGTAGAAAAGTTCAAAATAAGCTGGGCCAAACGCTGCCATAGTATAAATATATAATTAACGGTGATCCAAAACAAGGATTTTAAAAGATCAGCTAAATTACACTCATTGTCCTTTGGGTTTTTGCAGTCCATTTTCATCCCCTGAGTAAAAAAAAAATCAACATTTTGGCTACTTAATTAATTTTTTGGCTTTTTTTTTGTCTCTTAATTAGTTACAAATGTTAGACACTTTAATCATCAAGTTACACATAATAGACATTGACAAAAAAACTAAAGTGTCTAACATTGTTAATTTAAGGGACCAAATTAGTGTATGATATTTTTTTCTAAAAAAGGACGAAAGTGTACAACATTTGAAACTTAAAATGACCAAAATGACACAACAAACTTATGGAACCAAAGTTTCTATTATTTATAACTTAAAGGATTAGAAGTATAATATAGCCTAAAAAGTTTAGCATAATCTAACCTAAAATTTTTAGTATAATTAAGCCTAAACAATTTATGTCAAATTTGAAATTTCAGAAGTTTGAGAGAACAAATTCAAAATATGAAAAATAGAGACCACTTTTGTTATTAATAAGACCAATTTGTAATAAATAAATGAAATTATAAGGAACAATTGTTTGATGGTCAGGATAGGATAGAGGCAGGATATGATATAAAGCTGGATAGAGATAGGATATGATAAGGACATGATAAACATTAATCCTATCATGTGTTTGATGCGCATATGATAACAAACAGGATATCATTATAATTAAATGAAAAAAT
>Ga0315915_1001675_pt1 | contig 27141 bp, 12 predicted proteins | sample MpolbnodulesMG_FD_207738 | JGI IMG/M metagenome (GOLD analysis project Ga0315915, IMG submission 207738) | Medicago polymorpha root nodule microbial communities from Los Angeles, California, United States - branched nodules | ecosystem: Host-associated > Plants > Roots > Nodule | place: USA... | reverse complement strand
TGTAAAACAAATGCATTCTCATATACTCCATTTTGTTTTTTGACATGAGATGGATCGACATCATAAAAAACAGGGAAAACAACTTGTTTCAAATTTATTCTAGATTCGTTAATAGCAGCCATTTCATCCAAACACCATGTTGAATAAGCATAATCTTTGGAAAAGACAACGATAGAAATGCGTGACTGTTGAATTGCTTGTAGAAGTTGGGGTGAAATTGCTTCTCCTTTCTGGAGCTGCATGTCATCCTTGAAGGTGAAAATACCTTTTCTATTGAGATGAGCGTAGAGATGGTCAACAAAGGAATTACGGGTGTCAGAACCTCTGAAACTGATGAACACATCGTATCTATAGCTTTGGATCCTATCAGAATCTTTGGAAGAACTAGAACTTGTGCCCCCCTCACTCAGCAGACCCAACGCTTGCTTAGACATTGTGCCTATAAATGAAAATGCATCTAATTAATTATATCAACTATATAAAGACTACAATGAATATTGCAGACACTAGTTCCTTCTTCAACAAAAATAATTAGACAAGTTCCAAAATTACAGAAGTTTATTATATTATGACTAAAACAAAACAACAACAAGAGAAATGCTAGAAACATTCTCTTTTTAACACTCTATCTAACCCTCACTCTAAGTGATTTATTCATGAGGATTTAGAACAAATAAAAAAATGGGAACTTCTACGGTACACCTCACAAATTGAGGTGTAGCGATACTCTTTCTTCATAAATTTATAAAATAAGGATCATTTTATGAAATAAGTTGTTATTTGTCAATATTTATATTTTAGAAAACACCATCTCATGAGAAAAAACACAATTTCATTGTTTATAAGAATTATATTAATTTTTTAACATTTTCTCATAAAAAATAATCAATATTCTTCATTATGAGCAATAAAAATTCAAAAAATGTAAATTTTATTTCATGGACGCTTTTGGTAAATAAGATTTAATTATTATAATTGTCAATGATAGAAAATAATTTCTTTTTTATTCAAAAACAACTAATTTAATTATTAACTTAATGCTTTGGTGTACCGGTACACTCAAAATGTTGGGTGTACCATAAAATTTGCCTAAAAAAATTACAAAAACTGAAAATAAAAGTGGTATATGTGGCATCTCCCTCTTTTGTGAGGCCTGTTGCGGGCGTTTGTTGGGTTACAACGGTAAGCGCGGTTAAATTCGTGATTGATTAGTGTGTGTTTGGTTCAGCTTTGGATAGAATTGATTCTGATAAAATTGATTCTGGCAAAATTGATTTTGAGACAATTGATTTATGTTTGGATACAATAATGTAGAATTGATTAAACAGAATGAATGTTGTTTGGATAGTTTTGATTGTTTTTGGATATATAATTACTAAAATGGACATAGTTGAGTAGATCAATATTAAATGTAGAAGTATTAATTAATTTAAATAAATTAATTTTTTTCTATATATTAATTTAAAAAATAATAAATATGATCATTAAACCAACTATTTTTTGACAAAATATTTATTTGTTCTATGTATTTTATATTTTTTTGATAAAATATATTTAAGTTAAATAATAATAGAGCTGGTTGTCAAAAATGATAAATATAGCGTAAAATAAAAAAATACAGTAAATCTGAACGTAAAAACCGTAAAGAAAAATCTAAAATTTGGTAACTCTTGACCATAAATATTTTTTTGAGATAATTTGGTTCGTTAAATTTTTTGATTAAATTTGGTTCATCAAATTAAATACAAACCAAAAAGAAGGTGAATTGATAAAGGACAATAAAGGAAAATAATGGGTTGTAATAATTAAAATATAAAATTTAATGGATAATTAATTCTAGTTAACTCAAAAGCTAGGAATTGTAGCTTCAGGCAGAATTGCTTTTGAAGAACAAAATTGCTTTTATAAAACTGAACCAAACATGTGAGAAATTGCCTTTTTCAATTCTAGAGGCTCTAGAATTACTTTTGGACTAGAAATAAGCTGAACTAAACAAACACTAAGTGCCTGTTTGGCTATACGTTTGCAAGCCTCAAAAGCCCGTTTTCACTCCCAAACGCCATTTCAACCTTTTCATGGATGTTTGGATGACTGCAAAATCAATTCCCTAAAACTTGGATCTGACCCAAAACGTGAGTTTCTTTAAAGCTACAAATTGGAGCTAAGTCTCACATCGTCTGTGAAAAGATAAACGTGAAAAGCTAGAAATTATAACCTCAAAAGTTACTTGAAATAGCCTCTTAAAAAACGATGTAAGTTAATGCAAAAAACTTTTTACCAAACACGTCACATCCTATCAAAACAAGTTTATAAGCTAATACAATAAGCTATAAGCTAGCTTATTTGTGTTTTCAAACACAACCTATCTGTAAAGGTCAAAACATATTTAAGGTAAATTTAAATATACAACGGCATGAAAAAAAATTAAAAACAAACTATTATTATATCATAACTTTAACAAAAGGTGAAAGAATAATTATTTTATGTGGTGATCTTCACATATGACACGGTTCCGTTAGTATTACATAATTAATTCACGAGAAAACATATTTGTTTAGGTTGTGACCAAAAACATTAAAGAAAGGGGGGCCTGATTATACATACCTTGGTACGATATAACTTCTCTGAAATCTAGCCTTAGAGTCTCTCGCAGGAAATGGCTTCTAATGGATTAATATTGTTGAAATATTGTTGAAATGAAGAGAAGCACTGGCTTAGTTCAAGGAAGACATAATGGATTAATACACTGAAAACTCTAACAGGAGAACGTCAACGACGTGGCTTCACACCAACCAAACATAAAGCATCCACGAAACAGAGTCAATCAACGTACCCTTATCACATGGGAATGGATGTTATTGAATTATTGTCGAAGGATCAAAATATTTTACTATCACCGTTGCTAAATAAAAGACACATTTGAGTTTTCTTTGTCTCTATTTATTGTAAAAAAACTCAACATGGATTCTCACCAACCTAACACGAAGCACCTATGAGACAGACTCAATCAACTAAACAAAATTACTATATCTATCTTAAGGACGAATCCATAAATTTTAAGTAGTCTAGATCACAGAAAATACACACATACACTACCAGGAAAAGCAAAATTAGAAAGGGAAGTTAGTGACGGAAAAAATAAAATCTCACAAAGTCCTTGGTCGCAAAATTTAGTGACGAAATTAAAGAGGGATTTCATGTTTTCCCTCGCTAAATTTCCCTCACTAATTTTTGTTTTTTGGAAATATCCTTAAAAAAAATAGTAGTTGTAAATATATAACATTTCATTTTTAAAAGTTTAAACATACATTTTTTTTTTTAAGGAATTTTTTTTTTGTTAGCCTACTTTAAATTGTTTGTTAGACTACTTTTTCAAATATATCCCACCTTAACCTCCGCCACGTTATAACCTTGAAAAGACATCTATATGTGTCTGATGATATATATACCTTGAATCTCTATTTACAATTGCTTCAATCTAATAGTGAGGTACAATCACATGAAACTGGAGTGTGGCAAATGTCTTGACCAGTCCCACTAACTTTAGGAGGTACATACATGTATCTTGGAATTGTATGTGGTTGAAAGTGAGAGTATCTTCTCTAAACCTGTTCTGCTTGCATGGAAGTGACAAACCAGTTAAGTTTGGTGGTGGGAAGAACGACAATCTGAGCAAGATCTCCGAAAAGATATGTTTCATTCTTTAAATTTATGTAAAGATACATTTGGTCATGTGCATCGATACACACTTACAACAATAAATAATTTTTGAATGCATCGATAGACACATGTATATGCATCATCGATGCATAGAACCTTTTGGTAGCCATTGAGAAATTAATTTTTCAAAAAAATAACTTGCATATGCGTCTATGCTGATAGAATATGAATCAATGTAGATTGAATATGCATCGATACAGACACTTCAATGCATTAATGCAAATAGTGTAAAAAGGTTGGTTTTAGTTCTATAAGCATGCATAGTTAGAAGATTCCTTTAAAAATCAATGGATCCGACGAATTACTTAAAAAAAGTTATTAGTCTATTCTTAATTTTTACTCAAAAATCAATGGATCCCTCAACTGTGGTTGAGTTACCATGAATTTCTGCGGTAGCTGCTTGACGCGTTATCCTTCAACTGTGCACAAAAGCCCAACCACTTGCTTCATGTCTCCTTCCTTCCTTCTGAATGAGTAAGATGGATCTGTTTCTATGTGGACCCGTCAATCGTTGCTGACTTTAATTCCATCTAATATATTTTTTTTCTTCATACACCGGTCGCAATAATAATTTCATCAAATGGTTAACTGATCATCCGTATTCACAATATTGAGAAGTAAACTTTAAGAGAAAACGAGTACGAAACTTCAGTTCAGTAGCGCTAGTCATCTTCATATAGATAACAAATTGAAGTTGTTAACATGATTTTGGCAAACCTACTTTGAAGCTTTGTGTAAAATCTTAAAACAATGGGATCTTATTTGGCACAAGTTGAATTTGCATACAATAACTCAACTAATCAAACTATTAGAAAATGTCATTTTGAAATGACATACGGAACTCAACCACATTGTCCGTTAAACTTGACTCCATCATCAGATAAACGTTAGTATAGTGCATATGCAGAAAAAGAGATCAATAAACTGCATGAACATGTTCGACAACTGATAATTAAGAAAAAACCAATAATGGTTGTAATAGTAATTTTACAAATAACAAACCAATTTATCATGACATAAATATAGGAAAACGGTTTATTCTCATTTCTTATGCCATAAATATATGAAAAGAGTTTTTCCTACTATCTTATGTTATATATAGACATAAGAAAAGAGTTTATTCTCATGTCTTTTAATATTTTAAACTCACTAATTTACATATAAATTAAAATAATAATATTTAATAGAAACACTATACTAATGTTGAAATTTTAAAAATAATCATGAGTTTTTAAAATTTTATTATATCGATTTTTTCATATCGGTACACATTTTTCCCCGCATATGTAAGCACATAAAATCCACAACAAATGTGGCACAAATATCTAACATTATTTTACATATTAAATAACAAAAACATTACGTTAATGTTGATATTTTTGAAAATAATCATGAATTTAAAAAATTTAGGCTTAAATGCACTTTTCACCCCCTATGTTTCAAAAAGTTGCAATTTTGGCCCCCTTTAAAACAAATGGATATTTTGACCCCCTAACTTTTGGCCCTCTTTTGATTAGCTGATTTTGATGGAAATTATGATAATTTCTCAGTCTCTGATGGTGTAAACTGGCATGAGGATAGAAGGATGCTGATAAGTAGAGTTCAAACTGGCATGATGTAACTTTTGGCCCCCCTAAAGAAGGATCCACTTATCAGTTTGGACTCAACTTATCATGCCAGTTTGGACACCATGTAAGTTTGGACTCCACTTATCAGCATACTTCTATCCCCATGCCAGTTTACACCATTAGAGACTGAGAAATTGACATAAAATCAGCTAATCAAAAGAGGTCCAAAAGTTAGGGGGTCAAAATATCCATTTTTTAAAAGGGGACCAAAATCACAACTTTTTGAAACATAGGGGATGAAAAATGCATTTAAGCCAAAAATTTATCATATCAATTATGTCATAAAAAATAAAATAATGTGTGGTTGTAATAAAAAATAAAATAATGTGTGGACAATATATTCAATCCCATGTGAAGGTGCTTCAAAGTCAAAGTTCATTCATTATCTTTAGGAAGGGAGGAGGATGATAAGCTTTGTATGTGCTTCTCTTCAAGGCAGCAAGTGATACATTCTCTCCAACACAGAAACTGATCAGAGAAGATCAATGGACTCAAACAAATCTGGTAGAACTTATGCTTATTTATTTATCTATTTATATCTAATCAACATTTTTATTTGGGTGACCTTTGGTAACATATATAGATGAAAAGTGAAGTTTGGATCAACATTGTTGACTTATTTAAACATAAAAAAATGACATATTAGAAACTTTAAATTAAGTTAAAGGATCCTTGATGCAATTTGGTCTATTTTAAATTTAAAATTGTATATACTGTGCCTGCTTTTATTTGTTTTTCCTGCAATAGTTTGGGGTGTGTGTGTGTGTTGGCGTAGTGCATTTAGGATTGGTTGTGGCATTTATATGTGTTTTGTCTTTGGTATCCATGCTTTAACTTCCACAATCAAAGTCTACTAATTTAAAAATTATTTCCTTTGTTATTACTATTTTAATTAATTAGATGCAGTTCAATACCCTACTGCAGATCGTTCGAGAACTTGGCTCTTCCGATCATTACATGCCTTGTGTGGACATCAGTCATTTTCCGATTTGAACATCTTGGATGAAGAACGTACAACTAGAACTGCTTTGAACATCGTGAATGGAGAAGCTACAACTACAACTGATTTGAACATCTTGGATGAAGAAGGTACAACTGAAATTGCTTGTTCTTCGAATGAGGACGAAGAAGGTACGACTGCAGCTGCTTGTTCCTGGAATCACTTTGATAGGACTCAAAGCTATAGATATAGATATGACGTGTTTATCAGTTTCAGAGGTGTTGACACCCGTGACACCTTTGCTGACCATCTCTATGCTCATCTCACTAGAAAAGGTATTTTCACGTTCAAGGATGATCAGCAGCTCCAGAAAGGGGAATCTATTTCACTCCAACTTCGACAGGCAATTCAAGACTCACGTGTTTCTATAGTTGTCTTCTCAAAAGATTATGCTGCCTCAACTTGGTGTTTGGATGAAATGACTGTTATTGCTGAATGCCTTACAAAACTAAAACAAATTGTTTTACCTGTTTTCTATTATGTCGATCCATCTCATGTCCGAAAACAAAATGGAATGTATAAGAAAGCCTTTGTTTTACACACCGAGACATTCAAACATTTTGATCCACAGAAGGTTGATAGGTGGAAGAGAGCTATGACCTGTTTGGCTGGATTAGCTGGTTGGGATGTGACGGATAAGTAAGTATAAAAGTTATTCTATATTGTTATTCCTAACAAGTAACAAGGATATAATTTATCAAAACAAAAAATAAAAATGTAACAAGGATATAATATATGATTTTCGATTGAGCTTTTTGTGTTCAACATACTACTTTATAATTCAGGATTCTTTAAGAAAATTGTATTTTACTTTTCTCTTTTGCGTAGAAGTTAATTGCATATCTTTATCAACGAAAGAGTTATATCCCTCACCATAGATTACCTAAACATATATTCCAAATTTTCACCTTACTTTCATTCTTTATCTATGATAATTTAGTAATTTTTCTGCATTCAGGTCAGAATATAAAGCGATTGAAATTATTGTCCAGGCTGTAATAGAAAAGTTGGGTCATAAATTCTCAGGTTCTGCTGATGACCTGATTGGAATACAAACTCGAGTAGAAGAATTAGAATTTATGTTAGAACTAAGTTCAGATGATGATGGTTGTCGAGTTTTAGGAATATGGGGGATGGATGGCATAGGAAAGACAACTCTTGCAAATGTCTTGTATGACACAATCTCCCATCAATATCAATTTGATGCTTGTTGTTTCATTGAGGATGTCAGCAAAATTTATAGAGATGGTAGTGCGATTGCTGTGCAGAAACGAATTCTACATCAGACTATAAAAGAAAAAAATCTGGAAGGATACAGTCCATCTGAAATATCTGGAATTATAACTAACAGGCTATACAAGTTGAAGCTCCTACTAGTCCTCGACAATGTCGATCAATCTGTGCAACTACAAGAATTGCATATAAATCCTATAGCCCTTTGCGCAGGAAGTAGAATAATCATAACCACTAGGGATAAGCATATTCTCATAGAATATGAAGCTGATATAGTTTATGAGGCTGAATTGCTGAATGATAACGACGCTCATGAACTTCTCTGTAGAAAAGCATTCAAAAGTGATTATTCGAGCAGTGACTATGAAGAGCTGATTCCAGAGGTACTAAAGTACGCTCAAGGTCTTCCATTAGCAATTAGAGTAATGGGTTCTTTCTTGTATAAAAGAAACACCGCCCAATGGAGAGCAGCGTTGGAAGGATGGCAGAATAATCAAGATAGTGGAATTATGAAAGTGCTTCGGTCAAGTTTTGAGGGACTAGAGCTAAGAGAGAAAGAAATATTTTTGCATGTTGCTTGCTTCTTTGATGGGGAGAGGGAAGATTATGTAAGGAGAATTCTACATGCTTGTGGATTGCAGCCTAATATTGGAATTCCACTTCTTGCTGAAAAATCACTAATAACTATTAGAAACCAAGAAATTCATATGCATGAAATGTTGCAAGAGTTGGGGAAGCAAATTGTTCGGGAACAACATCCTGATGAGCCAAGATTGTGGAGTAGATTGTGGCTTTACAGTGATTTCTGTCATGCAATGATTACACAATCGGTATGATATCCTTCTAAATAGATCATGTTTTTGACTAAAACGGTCTAGTTTATTATAATCATTTTTTTTTTATTCCACTTCATAATATGCTTGTTTTTAATTTTTCAGGAAGGAATAAAAGCTAAAGCCATAATTCTAAATCAAAAGGAGGATGTCAGCAAATTCAATCATTATAGGGATGAAGATTTATCGACTATGAAAAATTTGAAAGTGCTCATATTGTATCATACAAATTTTTCAGGAAGCCCCATGTTTCTTTCTAATTCCCTATACTATCTTCTGTGGAGTGGTTACCCTTTCATGTCTCTGCCATCAAATTTTAATCCATATCAGCTCGTAGAATTGAATATGCCGGATAGCAACATTGAGCAAATATGGATAGGCATGCAGGTATTTGTATTATTGCAATTTTCATCTTTCCCCCTGTAATAAATAAATAAATAGTTCTTTTTTTGAGAGAGATAGTTCAAGAGTTAAGCGAAGTAGCATGTTGGATAATTTCCATATTATGAAGGACCAAAATGGGTCTTTGCTCTAAATTTTTTGTTAAAGTATCTTAGTCTTTATATCGTATCCTAAATTTTAAAATTTTAGCGTAATCACGTATTCATATATCGTATCACACCCGCACCAGTACTACGTACCCGATCTTCATGTCATAGTTGACCACTTAAGAACCAAGTTTTTCCTAATGAGATAGAACCTTTCCCAAACAATATTTTTACAGAATTAAAACACTTTTGTGATGTGGAAGATCACACAATAATGGAACCAAAATTCTAATACCACTTGTTGGGGTAGTATATGGGAGCATTGGGAGCAACAACAGATCAATGCTTTAACATCACAAGAGAGGGAGATGCTACATCTCCACCCAAATCTTAAGACATTGGGTATATGGGTTAGTATATCCAACAATTATTCCCATTCGTAATTGATGTGGTACTAACTACTCTTACTTATAACCAGGGGCGAACTAACATTAAGGCGCAGAATTTATAAAAAAAAAGCACTGTTACTACTAGAATTTCTTCTTTAGTGACTGAAATTTCGGCCACTAAACCATAAAAACCGGTATCTAATTTGTTTAGCGACTGAAATGTGACCGAAATGCAAGTTTAAAAAAACTGGTCACTTCTTTAGTGACTCAAACTTCATTGCTTCTGTGGTTTAAAAAACCGGTCACATCTAGTGACTCAAACTTTATTGCTTCTGTGGAATAAAAAAAAAAAAAAACTTAAATGCAAGTTTATAAGTGGTTTTTTTTATTTTATCATTGCAAATCTGAAATCATACTAGAGTGAATTTTCAAGTTCTAATACAACAATACTAACATATTGGTGGTTGATTCTCTCTTGACAGCATCTCCCCAATTTGAAAAGGATGGATCTTAGCAACTCTAAAAATCTGAAGATGACTCCATGTTTTGATGGAATCCTAAACCTGGAGCGGCTAGATCTCACAGGATGCATAAACTTATCGCATGTGGATCCATCAATTGGACTTCTTACAGAACTTGTATTCTTGAGTTTGCAGAACTGTAGTAGTCTAGTTAGCCTTGATTTTGGAAATGAAGCACAATTATGGTCTCTAAAAGTTTTGCGTCTCTCTGATTGCACACAATTGGAAAACACTCCGGATTTTAGTGGATTGAGTTTTTTACAGTATCTTGATATGGACCGATGTGCAAGTTTATCAACAATTCATGAATCTATTGGGGATCTTGCACAACTTAGATTCCTAAGTTTGAGAGACTGCACAAATCTTGTAGGGATACCCGACAGTTTTAAGAAGATGGCATCACTTATAACTCTAGATCTATGCAGATGCTCTAAATTTGCAGAGCTAGGATGTTCTTCCACTTCTCCTATGCATCTGCAATCTTTGATTTATCTAGACTTAAGCTTTTGCAGTATTTTCATAATACCTGATGCTATTGGAGAATTAATGTGTTTAGAAAGACTAAATCTTCAAGGAAATAACTTCACTTCACTTCCTTCTTCATTAAGTTGGCTTCACAATCTATCATATTTAAACTTGTCTCATTGCCATAAGCTTTGGAGCTTGCCTTCGCTCCCTATCCCAACAGAAAGTGGTCCATCAGATTCAGTTGGAAGATATTTTAAAACAACATCTGGATCTCGTGATCATAGATCAGGATTGTATATTTTTGATTCTCCGAATTGCATGAAGTCTATATCCTTGTTGGGCAACATATATTTTAATTACTTCCCCATTACATGGGTATTAAGACTATTGAAGGTGCGTAACACACTGCTTATTTTCATTAGTTTATTCTCTACTTCTAATGTATGTGTGTCTTTTCTCTACGATATAATGCTAAAACCGTACATTTGCCATATAATTAAATATTTTCCTAATCTCAAATTTGTGCATCATCAATAATATACTTGGCTTAAAGGTATTTTTGGTCTGCCCATTTTCTATGATTCAAGATTTAAGAAATGGGGGGACCTGAAACGAAGAAAGTTGGAAATCAAAATTGCATTTAAGTAAATCTTTTCACCGAATGCAAATGCTTTGAAACAACCAACATCTATATATGTTCAATGTGCTTAGCACTTCTTGTGTCTAAGATAAGTTAGGTTGCCGCATCCGATACCTTACCTAGTTACCTTGCAGACACATCCTCTGGTTCTAAACTTCTAATATGCGTATGTATTTTATGTTCATTTCCCAGGAACCTCTTCTCTTTCGGTGCGGCTTTGACTTTGTTGTTCCTTGGCATGAGGAAACTAACGGCTCTGATGGAAAACGTGCTTTCTGCTCTGACAATATTTCAGAGTTGTTCGATTACCAATTTAAAGGGGGTTCAATAGTAAGGATAAATAACTCTTTTATGGATGCTGACTGGCTCGGCTTTCTATTTTATGTTACATTTGAGTTAAACAACCATCATGTACTGTCTAGTTCTCCACATCAATCGCACTCTTTGCCACCACAACCACATCCTTTTTATCTTTCTTTTGAGAGTGAATACACGGAAGAACGCTTTGATATTTCACTAGATTTAGAACGAAATACGGTTGATGGCAAAAATTATCTTTGGACAATCTTTATCTCTCGGGAACACTGTCATTTTGTAGAAACAGGAGCACAAATCACATTTAAAGCCCGCCAAGGTTTGATTATCAAGGAATGGGGGTTGCGAGTCGTAACCAAGATACACATAGAGGGCTCAAAAATGAGAACGAGTGTACATATTCCTTTGGCGATCATAGATAATGCAGAAGAAAGCAGCAGCGTCAACGACAACAACTTTGAAACTAAAATCCAACTTCCTTACAATTGGTTAGTTTCTAATGAAGATTCAATCGAGAATGATAGAACCAAGGGGAAAGAAACTGATCTCTTTAATCTTGGCCTTTTTACTGAAAGACCACAATGAAAACAGCACACTATATTCCTTGAGCCTAAGGTAATTATCTTAAACATGGTATAACACAGTACTAAATGAAAATTGTTGACCATTATCAAGTACTAATAAATGCACGGTTAATTAATGATGTATCACTAGTACATTATTAGTACAATGCATCTAACTTAGTTAAACCATGTTCAATTAATATGTTGCTATGTGCATCTTGATTTAATAATTGTTCGAATTTGGCCTCCCATTGTACATATGAAATGAAAATTACATTACATATTTGCTAGTTTGCGTCTGCAGTATTTTCACATGGATCCACAATTGCTTTTCTTTTCTTTCAGGGGATGCACTTTGTATGCAGATATCGTGTCTGATCTTTGCTTTGGCAGCTATGGCCACTTGCCATGACTCAATATTGTGGAACCGTACTACACAGACTAAAACAACCGGGTGCTGCAAGTTGGGAACATGAAGTGTTTTGTTGTTACAAGAATGTGTTCAAATGTTTATGTCTCTATGCCCTTTTTTGTGTGTTTTGGCTACAATTTAACTGTTTATTTTTTTTGCGCATGTTAATGTATTGAGAATGTTTCTAAGTTCTAATAATTATAAGTTGTCTATTTAGTCAAGCTTCACTTGTCCCCCACTCATGATTGATCTCATTTTTTCAACAACTTTGTACATGGTTATGTCGATTTCCTCATCAGCACCACAGGGCTCTCTAATGTGCATGTCGACTGCCTTATCAAATATTGCTTTATTTTATTTTTACCTGCCTTTCTTTTCAAGTTGTTTGCACCTTCCTTTGGTAATTTTAACGACATAGTGCCTCCTTTTTCAAGCTTTCGTACACTCTTCTGCTTTTGATTCAAGAAACATACAATTCTTCAATACATAAGTAAAAATTGTTTAATGCATTCAAGTAAGACAAACATAGAAGGATGAATTTTAACAATTGAGTACAGAAAACTAGTTTGGATAACCGGTCCTTTTCTGCTATTCACTGTAGTTTTTACTCTATATATCTTGTAGTCCTTGTGTAATGAGGATTATGGTTTCAAATAGTGGTCCACATCTGCAATTGCAGGCGCAACATAACAGTTACGATAGCCTCCTCAACCACATTGTAGCACAATTGCAGTGTTACCGTTAATCACGTGTGCAGCCACATCGTAACTGCATCCTACGATTTCAGCTATGTTCGTTCAAATCTACTCACCAAGAAGTAAAATTTTAGAGCCTTAAATTTCAATCTACTTCAAATCTAATGAAAATTCTTACCTTTAACCGCTCTCAACTGTGTATTTCAAGCACCTTCTAATCAATATTAACAGAGCAAACTAAAACTCTCCTATGGTAGGTAATAGGGTAGTGGTTATATAGTTTGTAAGAATTTGAAAATTACTTTATGCATACCGCAGCTGCATCCTCAACCGCAACCACAATAAAGATGATACATATAAAAGCTTTGAAGGTTAAAGTTATGTTCCAACATATACAAAAGCTGCTGTCAAGTGAAACAACTTTACTTGCTGAGACAGGTGATTCACGACTTAATTTCCAAAAGCTGAAATTTCCAAGGGGGTGTGGGTAATTATCATAGAGAATGTGATGCATTATATTCTGAGTTTCAAATCCAATACGGCACAAATGGATCGTCTTGCTGTTGCAACTCGTTGTTGTGCACAAGCGGTCCCTCAAAATTCAAGTGATGTCTTGCACTAGGGATGAAATCAAGTTCTTGTGATTGGGAAAATCGAAGCATATATCCTAAATACATCTCAAGGCACTTGTTTAAGGCCTATGCTTGGCAGTCATATTGACAATGGTAAGCAAAACTCATGGCCGGAGTGGTGCTTTGTAGCTGAAATAAATGTTACCAAAATTTACTAGTAACATTTCCCACGGTTGGATACTATAGACTTTGTCATACTATTGAGTATGGTCTATGAAACTATGAAGCTTCATAATATCCAAACAGAATTAAGAACAATTTCAATGCAAGTTGGTGGATTTTCTTTTTTTATTTATTTTTAGAGCAAGTTGGTGGATTATAGTGGCATCATTACTTCTATACATATCGATGCTAATTCGTTCATTCAATTTTGCAAGTTGGTTCATTTGATTTCACTTTCACAATTTCTTATTATATATTTCCAGCAGTAAAGCTGTGAAGTTTATTAGTGACTCAAATTAAAGCAACATGGCTGAAATATCATGATCTAGTTAACGCAAAGTCGTGAACAGATCTTGTCCTCCTCGCTGTTAGGTAATTTTCTTGCCTCGTGCAGCTATTCCCTCCATGCTTTTCATGTTTCAAGAAAAATAAAGTTTTGGTTTTAGGTTTTTTCTGGAATGAACCTTCTTGTGTGAGTGCTTAAGACAATGAAAAGTTGAAAATTTCCCTCCTTTTTTGTTCATGTTTTTGTGAGTATAATATTTGTTATGTTTATGACTTTTGGGTTTTTAATATTGATCTGCTACTTATAAGTTATCCTATTAAGTTTTTAATTCTTTGAACTTGTTTTTGGTTGTTTTTAGGATAGTGAAAATGCAATTATCTTTTGGTTTTTACAATAATATAGTACATTTTAAATATACACGCAATCCCATTTGCTTCTTTTCGAGCTGTAGATACATCAAATCCAACGCAGGAACTGAGAGAAGATGGTCTCAAACTCAAACGTCAATAAAATCTGATTTAACTATAAGAGATATTTTTGGTTCATTTTGAATGGATTTTGAGGCAAAATCCAAAATTTAAAATAGCATGCAATTTGAATTGTTTTCTAAAAAATTAGAATTCAATCAAATTGAATGTTGTTTGCTTAATTAAGTTATGATTCAGACTTGGAGTAATTTAATATCTCTTCCAAGGGGCAGAGCCTTGGTTATCTTGTAGTTCAGGGAAAGTTCGGTTCCTGCTCGGAGACCCTTTTCCAACAGGTACGACTTCATTTTCTTGACCGCTCCTCAGCCCTCGACAACTATTTTATTGAACTTTTCAATGTATTCTTGAAGAGGTTCGCTCATTCCTTAGAAGATAGCTTTCAAGGTTACAACGTATTGGGTTTCCTTGTCGATGCAGGGAAATGAGCAGTGAATATATGCATAGTTCCTCCCAATAGTCGATGGACTCTGCTCTCAATTTTTTGTACCCCGTCATGGTTCCTTTTTGTAGCATCGTGGCGAAGAGCCTACATTTGACCGCTTCTCGAACATTAAGACAGTCTACAATGGATTCAATGTTTTTAATCTATTCATCTTGATATGTGGTTCCGTCGTACAGATCCATATCTTGAGGTTTTCCTAAACCTACTTGAATGTGTTCTTCTTGGATCCTCCTCGTGAACGGAGCTCGAGAAACACGTTTTCATTCTTCTGAGATGAGGAACGTGACTACGATTTTTACCCTTCGTCTGGTACTTTGTTCATGGGGACCTTCTTTATTTTTAAACATGAGATTATCGCAGGGACCTTGATCTCTTAAGGCTAAAACTCACCATCCTTCGATAGGATTGAGGTGTGGGGGAGCGATCACGATGGCGTCCAGCCCCCTCTCTTTCTACTTGGTGTTCCTCCATTCGTCAAAGACGGAGATTCTGCTCCTCGATCACCTTGTTCTAGTGATGCAAAGATTGAATGATGTTATTGAGCATTTTGTCCATTTTTTGGGATGGTGGCTGATAGAGTTGTGGAGGCTGGCGACTCGTAAGTGGGAATTGTGTGGACTATGCTTCTGACTGTGGTTTTTGCAGCGGTAGCCATTCTAAAGATTGGACGATTTTGAAGTTTTTTTTTGGTATTTTCTATTGAAATTAGAAAAAATTAGGGAAAATTGGATTCTCACATATGACGCCACTGATCTGAGGTGATTAAGATAACAATGTCTAGTGAGTAGCTTGTGTTTGAAACGGTTTAGAGGTGCCTACAGAAGACACTTTTACCTTCAAGTATGTGAGCAAACTAGTTTTGAAGTATCAAGGATGAAAGATCGTACCTTGGAGGACGTAAAGTGTTCTCCTATATAGGTGAAGGATGGAATTTTTCCTGTGATGGCATAAAGTCATTGGTCGGCGGTTACAGATGGTGGTGTTTGTAATCGTTAAGTATTACAAATTGAAGGTAATTTGGAATGTTACATTCTTTATGGAATATGATGTTCCAAGCCATTGCAAGCACACTTCCTTGTCACGTGAGGGTGTGAATAGCTTGGTTTGAGCGTTACTGAATTGAGCTTTGTTTTTGGGTCTAAGACTTATATTGTTTGTATTATTAAAAAGATAAGAATTTTAATTATATTTGTTATATTAATGACCTTTTAGTCGTGTCTTTTTCTTCCTTTCCATGTTGTTTTGGTGTTTTGGTCGTGGTAACATTGATCTTGTAATTTACTTTCTTTGTTCTATTCCAACACATCTTGTGCGGGGTAGGACACTTTTGTGTATTAATATAATTCATTTTGGCGTGTTAAAAAATACAACTAAACTATGAATTACTTATGGAATAATAACTTTGATATCTCCTCATTTGATAATCACTAAACATTTCGTGGGCGCTTCCTGTTCGGCTATGAGAAACTTTGATATCTCCTCAATTTGTTTAATTGATTGACTCTATTTCTTGGGTTCTTCCTGTTTTGGAACGATGATATGAGCTTTATATTGGAAACGCAAGTCCTTGACTTTGTCTTCCTTGAACTGATGCAGTGCTTCTCTTCAATCACTTCACCATCTGATCATAACAGTGAGAAGCTAAACAAAACTTTCGTACGAGAGAGAGTTTAAAGCAAGATCTCAATTTTCAACTCAGAAGTTATGGGATGCATATTATCTACCTTTCGATCCTCTATCCATGGTAACTTTCTACCTATCAATATCTTTTAAACAACCTCATATAAATCATCTTATTCATGAACGTATGTACCAAATACACTAGAATCATCAAAGTTAACAATAAAAGTAGAGAATCCATTATGTAACTAAAGTATGACAAAGAATTGTTTCACCCAAAATTTAACTCAGGTTCTTCAAAACAAATTGTTTTTTAATGAAGCTCGTTAACATACTTGAGACCAATTGTTTGAATTATGTATGTTAAGTAGCCTCTTTTTTAATATATTTGTCACATAAAATATGTTTTTCAGTAAATAAGTTAATAAGTTATGTGTCATACTCTTAACCAAAAAACAAGTTGTGTCATACTACCTCTGGAAAAAACAATTATGTATCATACTAGAGTATATTTTAATTTATGTTATATCAATTTTATTTTTTAAATCATGTATTTATTTTTTTGACTTAGTAAATATATTGTTGTGAATCCATAACTCAAATATCACACCAATAACCTTATATCTGAGGAGTAAAAGATAGTATTAACCAATTTAAAAGTAGCCTTAAGAAATAACAACAATGACATACTTAAATTTAATCTAGTAACTACATGTAAAACACAAACCACAATCAATAAATAAAAGAGAGAAAACACACCAATATTTGTTCACTCGGTTCTCTCCAATAAATTATCATCAACAAGTTCTCAAAGAACAAACCTAATTTTTACCATTTTTTTGAATCTCTTCCTGTGGGCAAAAGACCGATGATTTTAACTCACCCAAAGTGTTTACAATTGTTTCCCAACCCAAAAGTCTCACCCAAAGACACTCAATTCTTAGCCTATAAGTTTCCAAAAAATCAGTCATTTGGTTTCATGAGATTCCCCTTCAAATAGTTCAAATAATGCTTATATAGTGCTCAGATCCCAAGAAAATTACGCCACGATTTGAATGGACCACACCACGACTCACCACTACGTACATCGTACAAAATTGTGATCAGTCAAATCCCACCACCATTTTACAAATCATGACACAATTTCTCAAATATCATACCACAAACGTGCTCCCAGTATCACCAAATCGTGACACCATTGCTCTAAATGTCTCAACGATTTTCCATAACATTGAACATCAATTTTGAGTCACTTTTCAACATACATTATTTTTTATTTCTTTATCTTTGTTGCCTTGTTTTAATCTTCGTAAACTTAGATAATATCAAAATTGTCCCAATTACATGAGTTTAATATTTATTTTAGCCCTTATATAGCTCAGTTTCTTTATAATAAGATTCATTAGATACAGTTTTTATATAAGGAACGATGTCTAAGCAACCTAGTCCTTCCGAAGATTCTGACAGCATCCAAAGCTATAAATACGATGTGCTCATCAGTTTCAGAGGTCCTGACACTCGCAATTCATTTGTTGACCATCTCCACTCTCATTTAGCTAGAAAAGGTATTTTTACCTTCAAGGATGACAAACAACTTCCGAAAGGTGAATCTATTTCACCTCAACTTTTGCAAGCAATTCAACTTTCAAGGGCTTCTATTATTGTCTTCTCAAAAGATTATGCTTCATCAACATGGTGTTTGGATGAAATGGCTGCTATTTATGACTGCAGAAAAATTTTGAAACAAGTTGTATTCCCTGTTTTTTATGATGTCGATCCATCTCATGTCCGAAAACAAAATGGAGTGTATGAGGATGCCTTTGCTTTGCATACTAAGCAATTTAGAAATAACTCAGACAAGGTTGCTCAATGGAGGAGAGCTATGACTCATTTGGCTGGAACAGCTGGTTGGGATGTTAGGAGTCGGTAAGTATAAAAGTTATATTCTCTCTCTAGTTTTACATTCTTATCGACTATTTGGGCTTTCTTGAGTGTACATTAAAAAATAAAGAAACATTTTACAAATCAAACTTATTTTCTCTTCATCTTTTGGTGGAAGCAAGTTGCACATTTTGTTATATAGCATAAAATAAAAATAAATTTTTTAACGGCATCATTGAGATACAAGTATGGTTGATGTGTTCATTAAAAATGCATAAAATTTTAGCCTTAACATTTCACAAACATATTAAATGATTTCATATTAACTTAAATTTTATACATAAGTATTATTATAACAACGATGTAACTTAGTCCCTGGTCGTTATATATTTTTATTTAATGTTTCCTAAGGTGATAATATAGTGATATTAATTTTCCCTTTCGTTCAGGCCAGAGTCTAAACTAATTGAAAAATTGGTTGAGGAAGTAATAGAAAAATTGGGTTACACATACTCAAGATCCGCTGATGACCTTATTGGAATACAGCCTCACATAGAAGACTTAGACCGCCTTTTAAGTCTAAGGTCAAAGAACGACGGTTGTCGAGTTTTAGGAATATGGGGTATGGATGGAATAGGAAAGACAACTCTCGCCACCATTTTGTATGACAAAATCTCATATCAATTTGATGCTTGCTGTTTTATTGAAAACGTTAGCACAATTTATGAAGATGGTGGTCATGTTGCTGTGCAGAAACAAATTCTTTGTCAAACAATAGAAGAAAAAAATATAGACACATATAGTCTCGCTAAAATATCCCAAGTGATGAGAAATAGGCTATGCAAAATAAAGCTTCTCATTGTTCTTGACAATGTAGAGCAACTTGAGCAACTTGAGGAATTGGACATAAACCCCAAATTCCTTCACACAGGAAGTAGAATAATCGCAATCACTAGAGATAAGCATATTCTTCAAGCATATGGAGCCAATGATGTTTTTGAGGCTAAACTGATGAACCGTGAAGACGCTCAAAAACTTTTGTGTAGAAAAGCCTTCAAAAGTGACTATCCAAGCAGTGGTTTTGCAGAGCTTATTACTAAGGTGTTAATATATGCTCAATGTCTTCCGTTAGCAGTTAGAGTACTGGGTTCTTTCTTGTTTTCCCGAAATGCAAGTCAATGGATGTCTACCTTGCATAAATTTGAGAAAAAGCCACCAAAAAAAATATTGAAAGTGCTCAATGTAATGTATGAGGAATTAGAGAAAGATGAGAAAGAAATATTTTTACATGTTGCTTGTTTCTTTAATGGAGAGAGGAAGGATTATGTAAGCCGAATTCTAGATGCTTGTGGGCTGCATCCTGGTATTAATATTCCACTTCTCATTGAAAAGTCTCTAATAACTATTAAGTTTGAGGAAATTCATATGCATGAAATGTTGCATAAGTTGGGGAAGCAAATTGTGCGGGAACAACATCCTAATAAGCCAAACTTATGGAGTAGAATGTGGCTTTACCGTGATTTCCATCATGCCATGATTACAAATTCGGTAATATACATCCTTCTAAATAGATTTCATGTTTTCGTACGTTTCCATTACCTATTTTTGAAGGGACGTTTCCATTACTCTTGTTTTACCAATTTTTAAGGTAAAAGACAAAATAAGTTCCAACACTGTGTGAGAACAAGTGATAAATGCTTGAGTCTTAACATCAGTGCATATGAAAGAACATATTATGTTAAAAGGAAATATAAAAGGAATTATAAAAGGAAATATTATTTTAGAAATTGTGTATTCTACTTTTTGAAAGTTAAAAAAATGTTCTTTTTAATGCAAAACTTGACTTTTCTTTCTACTTTTAATTCCTTAACTAGTGCCTCGGGGGCATTGGTTAATAAGACCTTATATTAAAAGATGCCTATAACTTAGATGGGTCTTCGAGATAATAGTCTCTACTTTGTGCTAGGGGATATATAGATTACGAAACAAGAGAGAAAACAAGTTGATAACGCCCAATTCATTACTCCATCGGTCCATTTTTATACTACTCTATTCAGTCATATTTATAAGTAAAAAATTATATTTTAGATTCATTGAATATCTAAAGTACTTGGTTTATATATAGTCCAAATACATTAGGTAATAAATGAACCTAAAAAATATATTTTTTATGTTTATAAATGTGATCGGAGGGAATAGTTGTTGTAATAGTAAATTTATCTCAAATATTTGCTGTTATTAAATTATTCTTTGTAATAGATATATTTCTTAGAATTCAACAATATTCAAGGTTAACATTTCATATTCTGAAACAAATTGATTCTTCCTCCTGTCATTGTTATAAGCAAAAATTAACTCTTTAAATTCTTTGAATTATTAATCTATCAATTAATATGAAAAGTGAATTTTTGCTTAAAATAGTGTCAAAATTAAGTAGTATTATCATGAAGATATTTGTAAAAAAAATAAAATAATGATAAATACGTTTAAAAATTTGTAGAGAGTCTTGTATTTAAAAACAAAATTCTGTTGTAAAATGTTTTATAAAGGAAGGAGGGAGTAGTAACTATTACTGTATTTACCTATTCTATGGAGATAGTGACACTATTTATTCACTTGACGATTCTATATTATGATGTAGTTCATTTAATTAGTTCATCGACTTTGCTATTCCATTTTATAATATGCTTATTCTCAAATTTCCAGAAAGCAATAAAAGCTAAAGCCATAATTCTAAATCAAAAGGAGGATGTCAGCAAATTTAATCAGTTCAGGGCTGAAGATTTACCGGAAATGGAAAACTTAGAAGTGCTCATATTATATCATACAAATTTTTCTGGAAGACAAATATCTCTTTCTGATTCCCTATGCTATCTTCTGTGGAATGGTTACCCTTTTATATCTTTACCATCAAATTTTCAACCATATCGCCTTGTAGAATTACATATGCCTGAAAGCAGCATTGAACAACTATGGACAGACGCCCAGGTATTCGTCTTATTGCATTTTTCATCTTTTCTCCCTTTTCGTATATTAGATACTTCATCTGTCGAACCGCCAGAAGGATAAGGGTCGTTGTCGGAGCTGAGGTCATGCGGAGGCCACGCCTAATCGCACCACCGCCATTTGGGTCACATCTTTACGATAAGGCTGTTGGATTTGAGGGAGAAGGGAGGCCGCGAAAACTGTTAGAGAGAGGACAGAGGTTTTTTTAGTTTAGAGAGAGAAAGTTTTATTAGTAAAAATTTACCCTTTTCGTATATTAGATACTTCATCTGTCTTTAATTATAAGACCAATTTTAAATTTTTACTAATAAAACTTCCTCTCTCTAAACTAAAAAAACCTCTGTCCTCTCTCTAACCGTTTTCGCGGCCTCCCTTCTTCCTCAAATCCAACAGCCTTATCCTAAAGATATGACCCAAATGGCGGTGGTGCGATGAGGCGCGACCTCCGCATCACCTCAGCTCCGGCAATGACCCTTATCCTTCTGGCGGTTCGTTTCAGATCTGGTGGTCCTCTAGCCTGGTTTGACTTTGCCAGAGAGGGTGGTGGCGTCGTCGCCTAGCTATCACTGGTGGCTTTAGGAGGGTGCAGCAGTTTGTGTGGTGGCTCACAGTGGTCTGTTACATCTTGTTGTGGTTTGTTGGGTTGTCGTAGATCTGTTTATATTCAGTGGTGTTTTTCCAGTGACGGCGGCTTTATGGGTGCAGCAGATCTGATCTCCGACGGTGGTGGTTCGATGAGACCTCGCCTCTGCACCACCGTCCTCTTCCTTGTTTGACCCTGTTCATGTCTGTTTGTCACTGATCCGGTTCCGTTTTTCGTATCTTGGTGGAGGTGGTGAGTAGGCCACGGTGTTGGAGGTTTGGTGGTGATGGTTCCCTCTTGCGCTCTCTGTCCGGTGATGCCTTTCCACTCCGCCCGTTGTTTTTGCCTTGCTATTGTCTTGATCCTTTTTCGGTAAATCTCTGTTTGGTGGTGGTGGTGGGTTATAGCAGTTGCGGTTGTTTAGTCGCTGGTGTCGATTTTGGTGTCGTAACTGTTAGGGGATTGACTTAGTTTTTGGACTTTGTCATGGTGGTGGCGGTGGTGAAGCGTGGTGGGGATGGTGCTGATACAATGGTGGTCGTGATGCGTCGTGTTGTGGTGGTGGTGATGTGTGGTGGTAGTGGTGCTTTTTCCTTGTCACTTGCAGCTGCCTTTACATGATTTGGGTTCTGTTTCCGCTTCAAACCGACGTCGCTGCCCGTGTTTTGTTGTTCGGTTTCGTCATCCTCTAGATTCGTGTTTGTGTGGCCATTTGTTTCTTGGTAAGGCGGTTTAGCCGAGTAATTTTTGTGGTGGCGGTGGTGTTGTTGAGTGTTGGTCGTGGTGGCAGCGATGATGTGTGGTCGTGGTGGTGTTTCCGTTTGCGTGAGTGTACGTGGGGCTGTCTTGGTGTGGTTAGGATGGGGGGTCGCGGAGTTGGTGTCGAAACGGTTGGCGGACAAGAGTTTTTTCAAGGGGTGGTTGGTGTTGCTTGGTTAGGAGGAGGGTGTTTTTGTGGTGGTTGTTGTGGGAGATTGCTTGTGGAGGCCACCTTTGCATTTTGGCTCCTAATTCGTTGTCGCTTACTCATGTTTTGTCCTTCGAGCTGAACAGTCTCCTTGTTTTGATTTGATTGATGTTTTACACAACCGCAAATAATGCTGATTGTCTTACTTTTTGTGTGCTGGATGTGGGTGGGCCAGTTATTTTGCTTAGAGATCAGGAGTCGGTGTCTTTTTGCAATTTGTTTTGACGGGCTTTGGTGTTTCTATGGTGGACCGGGGATGAGGTGGCCTTCTGATTTGGTCTTGAATACTGGTAGACCGATCGCTTTGATTCGAGATCGGGAGTCAGTTCTTTGGTTCAAGTTTGGTTTTGGGCTTTTGTTGGTGTTCTTTCGATGGATCGGAGTTTGTGCGGTGCTGGAGGCTGATTGATCTTCAGAAAAGGTGGATGTGGCTTAGTTTTGGTGATGAAGATTGGGTTTTCTTTTACTAAGGTGTTCTTTTGGGTGAGTAGTGACGATGGGTGTTATGGATGTCGTTCTTCAGTTGTCGGTTTCTTTAGGAGTCAGTTTTAGGTGGGTGTTGTTCTTATGGGTGTTGATAATAGGGGCGTCTTTGTTGGTGTTTTGTTTTCGGGTGTTCCGCTTATATACGACGCCTTTTGTTTGTACTTCATGTTTTAGCGGTCTCTGTTCGTCTTGTGCAGAGATCTGGTTTATAATAAAATTTTGCTAATTCAAAAAAAAAAAAAAAGACCAATTTTTATCTTTTTTCTTCATAAATATGAGACCCTCTACAAAATTTTACATTAATGTCTTTAGAATAATGTCACGGTTTAATTTGAGAAATGATAGTTGTGCAACCATTTTATAATAACTTTTGGAAAACTTTCTTTCATATTCATATTATTTTATTATCTTCTCTCTTTATTTTTCCCTCTCCATTCTTTTTGTTCAATAAGAAGGAAGAAAAAGAGCTGTCACAAAAATTATCATCAAAATAGTTTTACAAATATCATTACTATTTAGTTTTTAATTGGAAAACATAAATATGTTTTCTCTTTCTCACGACAATATTAATATATATGGGTAAATATGTAAAACTAACATATTTCAGATAAATTTATTACTCCAACAACTTTTTCTAATATCTGTGATATTTTATAGAGATTTCTATAATACATCCTTGTTATGAATTCGGACAAAAACGCACCAATGAAACAAAGATGTGTGGAGCAAAGGAAGTGGTAATCAATGGACAAAAGTAGCCTCAAGCAGCAACAACAACAACGAAATAGACCTAAGTCTTAGTGTAGAACAACACCACAAGCATAATCAAAGCAATAAAGATAAGCAATGAAAGAAAGGAGCAAACACACCAAAGATTGGTAACTCAGTTCGGTCCAATATGACCTGCTCTAGGGGAGAGAGAAGCTCTCCAGTCCACTAAGATGAAAATATACAAAGGGGTTACAAGAAATTAGCTTGCAACCTCACAAAGAACAAAACCTAATTTCTACCAAGTTTTCAAGTCACTCACACTCTCAATGAATCCTAAGAGAAAACACAAAAGGAAGCTTTTTGATCCTTCCAATGGTGAAATCTCACTACCCAAGGTGATTACATTGATACCCAACCCTCAAGAGAACCTCACTACAAAGACACTCAACCCTCAAGAGAACCTCACTACAATGTATTCCCAAGTTTCTCTCTCAAAGCCACACAAAAACTTGAAGAATGAAGCCTTATATAGTGTTCAGGAAAACGCAGCATCGTGTCACGTTTCCTCCCATCGTGCCACGATGGAGCAGATAACAATACAATATTATACCTTATCCGATAGAATCGTGCCATGTTCATCCTGCATCATGCCACGATTTTTCCAGTGACAACCCAAACCTAAACCTTCCAATCATGCCATGTTGCCCTACAAACGTGCCACGATTTTTCCATAACTTTCAACAATCCTCTTGTCCTATATATAAAAAAAATGTTTGGTCAACAAAATTTTATGTATTTAAACTAAGTTTTAATCTAAATACATTAACTTTTTCTTAGATATGAGACCAGAGGTAGTAAGAGATTGAGGGACTAATTTCTAGAATGAAATACACTTGTTTCTTAGTTATTTTGATAGTCGAAGTCTTTGTTAGTCGATTTAACCCATAAAATTACAAACAAAAGACACACATAAACACATCTTAGCAATTTCTTTCCATTAAGAACACACATTTGGCGACAAAAATGACAATTTACACAAAAAAAAGAATTGGATAAATGCAAGTAAATTTATAACTGGTTTTCAACTTATTATTGTTGCAATTTAGAAACCCGAATCAACAAAATTCAAGTTTTAATACAACAATACTAAAATGTTTGTGGTTAATTCTTGCTTCACAGAATCTTCCCAATTTGAAAAGGATGGATTTTAGCAACTCAACAAATCTGAAGATGACTCCATGTTTTGAGGGAATCCTAAACCTTGAGTGGCTAAATTTTACAGGATGCATAAAATTATCACATGTTGATCCATCAATTGGACTTCTTGAAGAACTTGTATCCTTGAGTTTGCAGAGGTGTACTAGTTTAGTCAGCCTTGATTTTGGCAATGCACCAAGATTAAAGTCACTAAGATATATGTGTCTCTCTGACTGTGCAAAACTTGAGAACACTCCAAATTTCAGTGGATTGAGTTCTCTAAAGTATGTTGATATGGATCGATGTGCAAGTTTATCCAGGATTCATGAATCTGTTGGGGGTCTTCCAAAGTTGAGCTTCATAAGTTTGAGGGACTGCACAAATCTTGTTGGAATAGCCGACAGCTTGAATGAGATGACATCTCTTGTAACTCTACATCTCAGTGGATGCTCTAAATTTAGTAAGGTACCCTTAGGAGGGACTGCCATTTCTCCTCTGCGGTTTTTTATTTATCTAGACCTGAGCTTTTGCAATATTTATGAAGTACCTGATGCAATTGGAGAATTAAGGCGTCTAGAAAGACTAAATCTTCAAGGAAATAATTTTACTTCACTTCCTTCTACGTTGAGTTTTCTTCACAATCTATCATATTTAAACTTGTCTAATTGCCATAATCTTCGGAGTTTGCCTTTGTTGCCCAAAGAAAGAGGTCCATCAGATTCAGTGGGAAGATATTTTCAAACAACATCAGAATCACGTAATCATAGATCAGGATTATATATTTTTGACTCTATATTGTGTATCGACAGATTCCATTTTGGGTGGCTCTTAACTAATTGGTTACAAAGACTACTTACGGTGCGTAATACTCTACCTACCCTCATGCTTTCTTTTTATATTCAATTGTGTGTGTTTAGAAAATTCAATTCAGCGTTCCTTCCTTAATAAATATTACATGATAATACAAATGGAGATAACTTGTGCTACAATGTTTAATAAATATTACATGATTGAATACATATTTATTAAACATGATATGTGTTTAGAAAATTCAATTCATGTAATATTTATTAAATGCATATTTATTTAACAAGTTATCTCCCTTCCCCTCCAATTCATAAGGGGAGGGGAGGGGAGATAACTTGTTAAATAAATATTACATGATAACTTGTGCTCCAATGTTTAATAAATATTACATGATAATACAAATGGAGATAACTTGTGCTCCAAGTAAGAATGTATGGTTTAGTTGTTTGCATAATAAGCTACTGCAATACCATAATATGTTGTGGTACTCATGCATTTAGTTATATATAGCTTTGTAACCATTGATCAACTAAGCAATAATAATACATTTTTCTAGTTTCATAATATGGTATCAGATTTTCCCTCAAGGGAAAGTTTGTTACGGTCCTTGTAACACCTCGTTTCTCAAAAATCGCAATTTAATAGATAAATCAGAGTAACATCATAAAACAGAGTATTACGCTTCTATTTCATTCAAGTAATAAATAGGAAAATTTCTATTTATTTAAATCAATCCTGTCAACAATATTCAATGAAATCGCAGTGGAAAAATATAACAATATTTATTCAACAATTGTTCCATCAAAGTTTGGCACTAAGGCCTCAACGTGGTTCATAATAGCAATTAAAATCAACATAATTGTTTTTCAACATAAAATCATAAACTAATACGTAACAAGGAAAATCCAATAATCAAAGCCCGCCCCGTTACGTATCAGAGCACCTAGACACGTGAGGAGTCCACTCAC
>Ga0315915_1001674_pt1 | contig 27142 bp, 13 predicted proteins | sample MpolbnodulesMG_FD_207738 | JGI IMG/M metagenome (GOLD analysis project Ga0315915, IMG submission 207738) | Medicago polymorpha root nodule microbial communities from Los Angeles, California, United States - branched nodules | ecosystem: Host-associated > Plants > Roots > Nodule | place: USA... | reverse complement strand
ACCCTATGGATTACTCGCGTGCCCTATTTTTTTTCAAAAATACCCATGTCCGAATTATGATTTCCGAAGTATATTGTTAGTATTTTTCGGATTTTAAAATCCGAAATACTCTTTTTTAAAAAAAATAATAATTAGCCTTTCAAATTCGTTAAATAAAATGCAATAAACATAAAAAAAATATAATTAAAAAAAACACAAAGATAAAAATAACTCATTTTATTAATATATGAATAATAATTACAATAATGTTGAAGTTTTTTAAGTTTATTACATAAAAATCTAAAACTATTTCTATTCTCTTAAAAGCCTAAGATGAGGGAGGGCATGTGATTAAAGACGCATCTTTGTTTGTAGCTCAAGGTGAAACTATTAGTACCTTTTACTTGTTATGGAGTGCGGCATGTGATTAGCAATTTATCAATGTGGATTGAGTTGGATTTCAAAAGGATAATGATCGAATGTTTTAACCATCTACACCAAGATGTCTATAAGTTGACTATTATTTTTTTCATCCTATCACCTTATCGTGCGTCTTGTGAATTTTTCAAAAATGCCTCTGAGGTATTCGGATTTTAAAATCCAAAATGCTTTTTTACTAATTCGGATTTTATAATCCGAAATATGTTTATGTACAATCAACAATCAGAATCTCTCACATTTCAGCTGTTTTGAATTTTGCTTTTAAAAACAATCAAAAAACAAAGTAAAAAATGATATAAAAACCTGTCAAATAAAATCATAAAAATAAAAAAATACCACAAAAAATTCTAAAAATCAAATAAAACTAATGCAAATTTTTTCGGATTTTTCTGAGAATATAAAAATTTAAAAAAATTAAAAATTGGTCTAAACGATGGAATTTTGAATTTAGAGGGGTGGAGTCCTATAAAAAGTCCCTTTCATGTGAGTCTTGATCCTTGATTTTTTTCCTGATTTTTTGTGAAAGTTTCGAAGCAATCGGATCAAGTAGCTCGTATATCGTTTGTTTGACTGGGAACAACTAACAATGACCTAAATCAGGAGGATGATAATTAGGAAGATTAATATAGTCCTTAAATTGGTTATCCATGTTATAAACATGTTCAAAATTTATGCTGATACAGTTTGGATTATATAATTTGAATTGTTTTTCCATTGAAATAGGGTGTTTGGATTTTATAATCCGAAAAAACCAAGTAGCGCACCCTATTTTTTGAGGTTTTCGGATTATAAAATTCAAATTGGTGAAAAACTCTTTTTTATTTCACCCTATAACAAAGGAAAAATCATTTCGGATTTTAAAATCCGAATTCCTCAGAGGCATTTTTGAAAATTTCACAAGGGGTGCGAGAAGGTGATAGGATGAGAAAAATAATATTCCTATAATTTTTGTGTTAATTTAATTTGCATTATATGATTGTAGAGATTTTGTTTCGTCTTGTTTAATAAACTATTATTTTAAAAGTAGGAGGAAAAAAAAATGAGAGGACCCATGCTTTAGTTAGGGTAATCCAATCTTTAGTTTGCCCTCAACTTTTTTATTGATATCCGAGTATATATTGAGCCAATTATTTCCTAAGAAATGAGTGCATAAAAAACATCAAGTCCAATCTTTAAGCGATCCTCAAATTTAGTGATGTCAAAGTTGTAATGTAAATGGTTTGGACTTTTAGTTGTTCTGGCACACCTTATATTGGAGAAGTTGTTCTTGATTTTTAATATATTTTTGTTAGCTTCTTAAAAAAAATGTTGTCAAAGAAAATAATAAAGTTCATAAAAAGTGCTAAAGCAGAACATCAATAATTAACACAATACCCCTAAAGAAAAGACAATTAACACAATAAAATATATTTTGTAAAACAAAACATAATAAAATATATATTCCAGATACTATTACTGTAAAATAGTATATTTTACCGTAATTAATAGGATAGTTTCCTTTGAATTAATAGTTTCCATTGAACTTCCAAGAGTTCACGTCATTAATCAATGGTGAAAAATGATCAGAAATTGAAGAAAAATTTCCTTGTCTTTCATGTTGCAACACCGTAGAAAAAATAAATTGTTCGTTTAAGGGATAAGATCTATAAGCAAAATTTGTGACATAACCATTGAAACTTTTTCATTCAAGACAATGAGAAATCTAATAGCATAAAGCAAAAATATGATTTTGTCTAGCACTTCACATAGATTCACAAGAACATCTAGCTCTGCAACTACAACTTGGCATATGCAGATAAATTTCCAATTCTTTTTAAAGGATCTTCAATTCAGAGTAAAAAGTCGTAACAAACTTTGAATCTTGTTGTAAAGCAAAAATTTATGGCATATCCATTCAGAAATTCTTACCAACTTACCTTAAGCAAATCATTTTTTTACGATCGTTCCACACATCAACTGCATTTTCCATGAATACAATGGATTAAGCAATTAAAGGGGAAACCAAACCTAGAATCCAAAAATAAATGAGCATATTGCAACGATTCCAAACTCTAAATGAAGGATCAAAAGAATCAGTAACAAGAGGGATCAAGCCCAATAATGATAATTGGAACCGTTGAAAACTAGAAAAACTGTTGCAGAAGATGGACCATCGCTGGGATGAACAAAATACAAACTTGATTAATCATGAAGAACCTCAAAAATTCCTACAATGGTGGCATTGCGAGTAGCCATTGAAGGAGATGAAGAGGAAGAATCACTCTCAGATTGTAAGGCTCGTGATATCATGTTGAGAGAATCAAAGATCAAAAAGAACAAAGAAAAATGAATGAAAATAAGAGAAAACATATAGTGAATTGCATTGAAAATTCACATGAACTTGGAGTTCTAAAGCTTTTAAGTACTTATGCTATCTTGATGATGGAACACTCTAAGCTAAGTTGTACACTACCATACAATATCATAAATATCTCTTCCTATAATTAAGGGAACCAGTTCTAACAATTTTGAGTAAGAAATAGTTGAAAAGTAGTTATAGCTTGCATTGCAAGTCACTGCAGTCTATGGTGCTTCTCTTCTATATCTTCAAGTAAACTTGACTCTATCTTGTTTGTATCATTCTTCAATATAATTAGTTATCAAAGAGAGTAATATTCTATCTAGAGTTACTTCTGAAATAAGTTGATTAAATCTCAAAGAAAAATATTATTTTATATTATATTTTCCGTTCTATTACAACACTTGATTCCACTTGATTTAAAGATATAGAAATTGAACCAACTGAGTGTTGGTCATTTCATTATATTCTAATTGATATTGATATAAAAAATCTTGGCAATCAATTAATCAATTTATTTGTATAAATCTCCAACTTCAACATTTCATATACCTCATGAATTGCAGCCCCTAACTAACCGGACTTCACCTTTTGCTGTTGCATCACTATCACCTAAAAAAGTGAAGTACATTGCCAAGGACATCATATAGCTTGCAAACGTGAAAATATCCAATTTCTATGTAGAGGGAGTTCAATCATTTTTGGATCTAGACAGCTGGTTCTTATTAGCATCCTAACTTTTGAAATAATGGATTCAGATATTTTTCAATTTATTAGGATATTTTTGTTTTGTTACGATTCTTTAAATTTTGTTTTGAATGCAAAGGAGAGGATGTAAATATTTTTAGGATTAAATATGTTATTGGTCCTTATAAAATTTTCAAATTTTAAGTTTTAGTTCTTCTAAAAATTTTCATCAATTTTTGGTCCCTGAATTTTTTTCCATCACCACTTATGGTATCTATCTTTAAGTCAACTAAGGCGTATACTTCATATTTTTAATGAATTTTTATGAAGATGTTTATAATATTATAACATTTTCTCCCACAAAAAATTCATATTTAAAAAAATTTATATTTAATTCATGCCTTTTTAAAAAAATTTGCAAGAGAGAATTTTATAACGTACTAAATAAAACTGCAAAAAATAATTTTAAATTTTGAATGATACTCATGAGTTTACTTAGATGAAAGAACCAAAAGTCATGATAGAGAATTTTTTTAGGGACCAAAAACTGATGAAAAATTTTCCAAGGACTAAATGTTGAAATTTCAAAATTTTATACGGACTAAAAAGTTATTTAACCCAATATTTAAATATAGAAAAGAAAAAAAATAGCTAGAGAAATTATCAATTAATATATATGGGCTGTTTTTAACATATTTTATTTATTTCCATATAAAAAAAAATCTAGAAGAACTTCCTTTCCATTATTTTTGTTCTGATGAAGTGAATCTTTTGTTAAAGATTTCTTTGTGGTGGTGTGGCTAATATTTAAAGGGGAGTTACCTACAAAAGACATTTGATGGTAAGTTATGCTAATTAGGTTAATTAAGATTTTTTTTAAGGGAGGTTAAAATGAATTGAAGAGTTGTTCCTTATATAAAATGAATTGAAGAGTTGTTCTTTATATAAAATAAAATAGAAAAAGTATTTATGGATAAGGTGATTAAGGTACGATTCAATCTTGACGGTCCACAACCATTAAACAAGAACTTAAGAGAAAAATGTAGTGAATTGTACTTTGTACTTATTTTTCTATAAGGTCTATGTTTATTGTTCTCTCATCCAAATTTTACATGATCTAAATCATATAATTCATTTATATTTAGAATTTTTTTTATGTGGTAGCTAGGAATTAGAAGTACCACCAATAATAGATTGTAATTTCTGTCTTTTTAGTAACGATATTATTAAAAATCTGCCAAAATCCAACGTAATCTAACATGTTTGTAATATGTGTTTATAATACAGCCAGCCATGATCTATAATGAACATGAGCCCCCACAATGCAGGGTACACACGTCTACACCAACAAACGCTGTTAATTATTATTTATAACAAAATAAAAAAATTGTATGCAATGAAATTCGTTCAAGGCTTTGGAAGTTATTGCATAATCATCAATAAAATTTCATTGAAACCCTCTATGATTGAGGACTTGAGAGGTACAGATATAAGAGTGGTAGATTTTTCAATAAAATTATTCGACGACCAGGAAATTCAGCATAGAAATATAAACAATGTGGGGAAAAATCAAAGGAAAAGACAAGAGAGTATCGAATTTGTAAGATGTTTTGCTTGTGCATATTAAATGTTTATGTAAGAGAATAATTTTAGATATCTTGAGATCTCGTGCATTTTAGATACTTCATTTGGTCTTAACTAAACACCATCCTATGATGCAACAAAGCCTCTAAATTCTTTTACTAAGTTTGGTGGTTGAATGCTTGGGTCATTGGACAGCTGAGCGGGCATATGTTTTTTTAATTTAGTTTTAGACAGTTGAATGCATGTATCCCAATAAAATTTGGTTTAGATGATGTTGATAAAGAGTTGACCGATATTCTCTAAAAAAGAAAGAGTTGACATATATTCCTCAATAACGTGGGTTTAACTATTGCTACTGTTGATATTAAGTCGTTTTGATCCTTGAATTCTGTTTGACTCTAATGAGGTTTAAGAATCCAACTCACTTAAATTTTTATTAATAAAAAAATAGTCGTATGTATCTATACATTAAAAATTTCAAACTCATTACCTAATCCAAATACTTTCATTTTGAGTCGGATTGAACCAGTAATAGAACAAACATGGATAAATATCTCAATTGGACCATGTTATTTAACGAGTTGAAGACTCGTTCACGAGAGGTAACCACTAAGGGGACAATTTTTTAAGAAGTCAAAATAGTCCATCAAAATTGGTATCGAAAATAATCGAACTAGACACTTTGAGAAAAACACATTTCAAGATCTCAATTAACACCACCAGACCGACCTAAGTGAGTAACCACCAAGGAGACGTTAATAGGTTATTTTCATCTAACTCTGATGCTTCATATATATTTTTTGTTTTAGTGAAACTTGAAATAAAGGACTAGAATGAAACTTGAAATAAACATAATGGACCAAAAATCTAATTAAAACTTTTAAATTGATATGCATATAACATGTAAGGGTGAAAACGGAAAGAGAGGTAGATCACTACTTTGTGATCCTTTTGTGTCATTGATTAATCCTCAAAATGTCCACAGAAGATACTTATGTTTTTATCAATGATTCAATATATATGTTGACACTTTGTGGTGTGATTGGGCTACTCTTCTTGAGTCTCTTTGAAAGCTTCATTTCCATATTTCCTACCCTTAATAATTCCATCCACTTGAGTTGGCTCTCATTATATCCAATTAATTAATCTAAACTTTGTATATAAGACATTAGTTTTTTGTTCCAATGATGTCGCAGCTCGAAAGCTGACTGCTTGTAAACCGTTGAATTGAATATCAATTAATCCTACTAGATGAAAAAATAAAATTGAATGATGTATGGACCTTTACATAAAGAAATGCTAAAAACTACTTCTTCTGTTCTAAATTATAAGTCATTTTGGAGAAAAATTTGTCTTAAATTATAAGTCGTTTTAGAATACCAATGAAACATTAATGTTACTTTTTCTATTATAACCTTAATTGTTTATTACTCTCTCTTCCTTTAATTCCTTAATTTATCTTTCCTATAACATTTAGTAAGGAGAATTTTGTAAAACAACTCATAATATTTTTCTTCCATACAAAATTAATTAATTTTTTTTTAAGAGAAGTTACAATTCTTAATAAGTGTGACATGTCAAAATGTCATAGTAATTTATAAAGGAGTAGTAGTACCCAACAAAAGTTATGAGGTCTACTACAAGTGATTGGTGGGTATGATATGTAAGTAAACTACACTCATTTGGTTGTAGAGTGTGTGTGTGTATTTGACAAAACGTTATAATATCATTTGATATTACCTTTGCATATGTACAAACTAGTTCATATATCGTCTTCATTCAGTTCATTTGATTCTATTTTTTGTTTCATTTGAAGGATTTTTCAATAGAACATTAACATATAAAAATGTGATTAATTATACCTCTATATACTTTTTGTTGACAACATTTACCTTTCATTGCTTGGGAAAAAGGAAAAAGTTGATTGATTAGAAAGCTACAACAAAGAAGGCAACAAATTGTGATGTAGAAATTAACAAATAAAATATAGCCACAAAAGATGGCATGACACATCAACTAATATTTTCTTTACTTTCACATTGACCTTGAACATCTGGTAAGCTCCTAGATTTCCTAGTTTACACATCATTTAGTTGATTATATAGCTTTTCTTTTTATTTTCTTGTGCAAAGTTCAGAAACATATTGACTGAAAATATTGATTAATGCCCAATTTGGGAAAGGAAATGAAAATTTTAATGGGAAAATGCGAAGTCTTCAATGTGATCATAGTGAAACGTGGCAAATGTTAGCAGGGTATATCTAGTGGCACTGCAAAAACCACAGGACACAAAGTAAAATAAAACACTAATAAGAGCATATAGTGCATTGTCTTTAAGGCCAAGTTTTTTTCAAGAGACAAAAGAGAAATATATTAAATAAAAATAAAGACATTTGACTTGACTCAGGTACAACTCAAGTAAAAATACATCGTGATAAAACAACAGCCCTAGACAATCCTAACAAAACAAACATTTCTTATGGGTGCAACTCAGCGAACCTGCGTACGGATACAAAACATTTCTTGTTTACACACTTGTATTAATAAGTTTTATCATTTAATAAATGAAAGATGATGAGATATATTGATTCAATTGTAGAAAATACATTTATGCATGATTCAAAAGTAATTTATTTGTACAAAACAACTTATACAAAACAACTTACGCAAATAAATACGTTTTTATGTATTATTTATAAGTTTGTTAAGATATTTTATGAAAAAACAGTTTATGAAGATACAATTTTCGTTAGTGAGAGCTTATAAATTAAAATAAGAACTTATTTATTTACATAAACTCAAAATAAGCTCAATCCAAATGGAACCATAGACTTTTTTATATGTCAGAGTTATTTTTATATTTTTTACAAAGTTTAAAAAATTCCAGGGTTTAGCTTAGTTGTAGTTTTTTTTATTAAAGTAAATTATTTCTTCGATTTTAAATATAAGAGACAGTTGATCTAAATAGTCTAAAATTTTAATCAAATATATTAATTTTTGTTGGTTCAACGGTGTTTATATTTAAGATCGGAGACAATGTTTTTTATTGAAGAGCATTGTGTTACTTCTTGTGTTAAAAAAAGTATTATCTAATTGTCACTTATAATTATGCCAATTAATTTTCTATAAAAAAATTTAAAAAATATTTCTATTCACTAATATATATTTAACACAAGAGTCTCCAACACTATTTTTAACATACACTTTTCAACACTATTTTTAATTGATTAAAGTTCAAGAGTCTCACTAAATTTATATGACACTCACACTTTTTGGTGAAACTAATGTGAATTTTAATCAATAAAAGATGCTATGTGTATTAAAAAATATGTGTTAGAGAGTGTGTTTCTAATGGTGGATCTTAAATAAAAAACTTGGAGTAGCCGAATCAATATTGACTACTATTGGATTTTGGTGACTATCGATATCTCTCTTTACAAATCATTATCTCTCATCTGATTAATTTGTTTGATCATTTATCTCTCAAATTCTTTAAAGTCAGTAAACGTAGACAATTTACCGTGGAGGAGGCATACTAAGAATACAGGGCACAACAGTTCTACTAGTACCCGTCATGTTTTGTTACAAGGAAGGAAGGTTGGTAATACTTCAAAGTTTAGAAATTCATCTATAGGTTAAAATCTAACTCCAAGTTGTTTTTCAGCCTACATTCCAAAATATATCACACCTTAATCTAAGACACGTTATAATCCTGAACGAACTCTAAAGTGAGTAAATAGTATGATCTTGAATATCTGTTTAGAATTGTTTCAAGTTCATTGCAAGGTACATTCACATGACGGCTAGAGTGGAAAAATTGTCGTGATCAACCAACCCTACTGGCTTTAGGAGATACATATATGTATCATGGAAAAGAGTGTGGTTGAGAGCATAAATTGTCTTCTCTAAGCATATCTTGCTTGCATGAAAGTTGTAAGTTAATCATTCTTGGAAATGGTATAGATGATGATATGAGCAACCTCATTGTAAAGGTATTTCTATGAAAAATTTATGCAAATTTAAAATTAAAATTCATTTACTTGAGGACAAGCAACAATTTAAGTTTGAGATTGTGATGACCGACCACCTTACATTATTTTTCAGCATATATTTTTATTTTTAGTCATTTTACGTTAATTTTCAGCATATTATTTAGTCATTTTAGTAGTAATTTAACCCAAACAAGAGGAGTTTTAGATAAATTGCTTATCATTTAAGGGACATTTTGTAATGTTTTCATATAGAGTCATGTAATTATAGTTTTTCCCTAAACCAAGCAATTCGTAAGTGTTTTGTAAGTATTCTATTGATAAATCTTGTAATTCAGCAAAGCAAGACTATTAGGTTTGTAGGTTGTAATTGACCGCATTTTGTTCAAACAAGTGTTCTAGCAAGATGTATTGACATGTTTGTACGACATCACAGCGTACCATGTTTAGCTTTCTTGGAGATTTGTTTTAACATGAGATTTGATGGCGTAAATGTTTGATTCGTTTGCTAATTTAATGACAAGTGTATCAGTCGTTTTCATCAAGTAATAAAGTGATAAGTAGAGTATCGTATCCATATGGATTGTCGTTTCATCCGAACAATTCTTGTTACTTATTTTTGTAAGTTTGGCGGTATAAAAATTAGGTTGCAATTTTTATCTGTTTGTAACAAAGCGAATTTACCTGTTTTGAATTTCAGAAAAGTAAGCAGCGGTTAGGAAGAATCCTCTCTGTATATTCGTTGTTGGATAATACATAATCTAAATGTCGCGTTTATTTATCTTAGGGTGACTATAAAAGTAACGAGGTCGTTGGGAGTTTCCTAAATAGGTAGGGCACCACCTGGGCCAATGGGTTTTAGCCACTGGGTACCTAATTATGCCTTTCCCTCCGATGGCTAACTGCACTTGCTGATCGCTGGGTGATCCTTATGTGCGGGGTCTTGCTAATTCAAAGGTAATTGAAACATAAACTTTATATTGGCTTTCTAGTGTTTCCCAAGGCAATGAAGGCCAAGGTTCCCTTAGGTCTGCCCATCTATGAATCTTAGGACACTCACAGCACTCTCTCTCTATGCTTACTTAGTAGTTCTACAAACGGGCAGCCCCAGTCTACGTCTAGCTTACTAAGGGTTTCAAGCGAATGGTCTTACTAAGTTATATCTTTAAGTCGGACAGCTAGGTGCATGTTTCCCTCATTACTAACCAGTTAATTCCTAGCTTCAGTAAGGCACCACCCGACCCAATGGGTTCTAGCCATTGGGTACCAACGTCTAGGGTCAACAATTCTTATGGCATCTTCGGCTAGTTAATAATCACTTAGTTCCTAGAAAAATATTTATTAGTAAAGGGATATAAATATCAAGATATATTAGATTAGTGATAGCAATATTAGGTCCTGTCACAACCTAAGTACCTAATCTAGGGTTGCACCTCTCACAGAAATAAAACTACTTCCTAATAAAACTTAATAGTGGACAAAAGAATAAATAAATAAAATAAACGACATCTTAAATTAAATAAATATCCAACAAAAATATACAGAGGTTCATCTTAGAATTCTAACCTAAAAAGGTTAAGTTACACATGGTAACTAAAAAGAAATTATTAAAGATAAAACATACCTTAGAAAATCAAGGAGAAGATATATTCTCTCCCAAAGCTCCAAAGTAGCCTTCCTCTTGAACTGCCACATTTCTAAACGAGAAATTCTGAATGAGGAAGGCTAGTATTTATAGTGGAGATTTCTAACTGGGTTTGGGCTAAAAACGCGGGCTTTACCCACAAAAATGAACAAAATTACGCTTGCACCCTCACATTTTCATTTGCGCGAGGCGCATGACATATGCTTAAGGCGCTTATGCCTCTTTCCAGATACTTGAGGCACATGCCCTAGGCGCATGGTAGCATAATTCCATGCCCTAGGCACATGCTCTTGTGCTTCCGGGCCCAATTTTTTCGATCTTCGTCGTTTTTAGGTTTTCATCTTCAAATAACTTGCCTCGGAACCTTGAAACAGAATTCCTTCCTATGTAAAGTCTCCTGAGGCCTCTAGAATCTTCATTTTAGTCTTCCCAAAGTCTTGACAGTTCTTCAGTTGTTCTTGATTTGCCGATTTGCATGATTTCTTCGTGAATTACTTCAAAATCCCCCTAAAATTGCTATGTTTCGAGAAAACTAAAATTACAGACTCAAATATAGAAAACATTACAAAAGTCCCGAAATCATAGGCAATCGTTCTAATACTCCTCCTTTTTGCTGCTAAAACCTACTGAAAATGACAATGACAGAAAAACATGCTAAAAATAATGTAGGATGACCTGTCATCAAGATCTCAGAAGATTCTATGAAGATTTGATTCACGTGGAGTGTTGACCAAGAAGCGTGTGTTTTTCAGAAGCAGTGATAGGAGGTTTATCTTTGTCGTCATTTAAGGAAACAATATATATGCTTCCGAATATTGTGTTGAAGACTATATTGGATCAGCTGTTTGTTTAGCCCGAATTGCTCATCAAACCGATTTTGTGTTCAGGCTATATATTGGAAGACTCAAGAACTAAAGAACTACTGAAGCCGTCATTTTCAAAAGAGTCGTTTAAGGTTTTAGTATGTCCATTGTTGTTTGTTAGCCACTCACGTATCACCTTGATGCTTGAGTTGGACTTGTAGTTGAGTTGTAAGTTGTGAATCACATGAAAGCTTTTAAGCAATAGTGAATTCTGTTTCTCAGAGTGTGTCTCCATTTTTATTGTATTTGATTATCACTAGTGAGTGATTGAGGGGAAGTGAGAGGGGTCTCATATCTAGGAGTGTCTTAGATAGAAATTACATGGGTAATGATTAGGTGTGAAGCTAGTAGAGCAGAGGTTGTTTATGCATGCTTCAAACTAATACTATTATATTGGATTTCCTTCCTGGCTTGGTAGCCCCTAGATGTAGGTGACGTTGCACCGAACTGGGTTAACAAATAAATTGTGCCTTTTACTTTCAACATTTATATTTATGTTGTCATCATGTCTTGACATTGTTCTCGACATTCCTCGTGTCTTGACATCGTGCTCAACATCCTTTACTGCATGCCAGAATTTCAAAGACACCTGATGAAGAATTGGAAAGACATGGAATGAATATTCAAGAGGCCTCTAAAGACATTAGAAGTTAGGAAAATTCTATCCAAGTCTCAAGACAATTTTGGAGGAAGTAAACACTTAGAAAGACAAAGAAAATGTGAGAAAAAAAAAGAATTGAAAGTAGAAGCTATACACCACAGGTGTGCGAAATAGTGTTGAAAAGCATTGTTTTGAACATGTATCTGCAAGGCATGCAATCCCACGCGCGGGCGTTGGGGAAAATACAACTTTCAGTTCTATTTTCTATGCGGGCGTTGGGGAAAAAACCCAGTTTTTGAACCCAAACTCAACTAGAAACTTTCCTATAAATCCAGTAGTTCTTATTCACAAATATTCATTCAAATTTTGGAGGTTCAAGAGGAAGGCAAGCACTAGGAGTATCAAAGGAGGAGTATCCCATTAACCTTTGTTCTTAGAATATGTTTTATTTCTTTTGTAATTTAGTTTTAGTTACAATGAGTACCTGAACCTTAATTGGATTTTTGTTTCAAATTAATTCAAGTTTATTCATTAATGTTTTAAGATCTATTTAATTTTTATATGTAAAAGTCTTAAGACTTTTACGAATTCTTAGGAGTGTGATATACCTAGAGTCTTTGACTAATAATAGAAATAGGAGGCTGTAAAACATATTTTTGGTCAACTTTTCCAAACGTTGCATATACATTTTATTCTTTCTCCTTTGTAAGATAGGGTTAGGCCTATTTATTTAATCTACTAAGAAACGGCAAGGGTTTGTGGTGAAATTCTAAGATTCATAAGTCATATTCGAAACGACGATCCCTGTGGAGTCGATTTTACTTACTACTTTATTTGTTGAAAGTAGTTTGATGCACTTGCCAAATTTAGTCATCAGTTGGTCTTATCCTAGCTTAATTTGAGTGGTGTTAATCTTATATGTATGTTATTATCTATTTTATCAAAATTTAATTTAGGTTATATTCAATATGAGATTGGCGGAATTAATTTAAAGCTCAATGTTGTTAGACACATTGAGTTGTTAAGTTAGTGGATTCGTTACCGTGTTAGTGATCAAATTAATTTAACGCTCTCAATATCTAGATTCATTGTTGTAAATTCACACATCACTTTTTTTTTAAAATTTGGTTTTGCGCCCGTACGCGGGTCCGCTAGATTGTACACGTGATGCATGGGTGTCTTGCTCTGAATTTAGATTCGCTTATTTGGTTTTGATATCTTTACACGTTTGGGTTGTTCATTTTTTTTAAAAAATGGATAAGGCAACATGCCCCCCCAGTCTTTTGTCAACCTGTGGAAAAGTGGTAACATTGTCAACCTGTGAATCTGAGTAGATTGCAGGTTGCCTTGCAGCTTGTCAAGCAGTTTGGTTTGAAGTTATACTTAAGGAAATGGAAATTGAGGTTAACAGGCCTATAACTTTGTTTATAGACAACAAATCAGCCATAAACTTAGCTTAAAATCCAGTTTTGCATGGAAGGAGTAAGCACATTGAGGCCAAATTCCATTTTCTTAGAGAACAAGTAAACAAGGAAGCATTGAAGATTGTTCACTGCTCCACTGAACTGTAGCTTGCAGATTTGTTCGCCAAACCTGTGAAGGTTGACAGGTTCATCAAGCTAAGAAGTATGATTAGTATGGTGAAAATGGAAACTTGAATTAAGAGAGGATGTTAGTTTGTTAATTCAAGTTAAAATAAGTGATTAGTGACTTAATCAAGGTGGTTTGGTTAAGATCACATAGTAATCAAGTTAATTTTGTTTGTTATGAAGTTAGTTACATTTTGGCTAGATTTTAGCATTAGGTTCTTAGGGTTTGAGAGATGACTTGTTTCTCAAGCAACTCATTAACACTTTGTATATAAGCATTTGTACTGAGTAATTCACACCTTAATGAAACTACATTCTTCATAATTCTAATCTCCTCATTCTTTATTCTTCTTATTCTCTCAATTCCAATTAATTCAAAACTCTAGAAAACCCTAGCTTGTGGAACAAGCATTGTAAGTTGCTACCATTAACATAGATGAAAGTTCATTTTAAACATGGAAAAAGTAATAAATAACAATTAAACACATTCTTCATATTATTTGAGTTTTCAACATTTATTTGACAGTACCAAGGATCATATTGATAAATAAGATAAATAATTCAGGGATCAATTTGACACTATAACAATAATGGCTTTCATTTGAAAAAAGTCCAAATTTTTTTTTATTTTTTTGGGATCAAATTCAACCCAGTACATGTGAAAGCGGGCGTGGAACTCCACATCAATGCTTAACGTGACATATCAACATTGTAACGACAAGTTTTAACAGAGGTACTAAATTAAGTGACATTTATAAAATTCAGCAACGTATTAACTATTTCCAAAAATTAAAAAATAAAATTAACCGATGCATACAAATTCAAGGACAAAACATTCGCTTCAAAAACTTTGATGTCACGACTACATTCGCAGTACAAGTCATGGGTGTACTGATTACAAATTTACAACCCGAATCATGATTACTTAGGAAGAGGTGTCCATCTTACACCACTTATTTAATTCAATATCCAAATCAAAATTAAGTGATGATGCAAAGTGATTGTGAAAGGTGTGTGGTTCTATATGTTCACCACAAATTTGGGAGCTCTATGATTTACACATCATTATCGAAGATATGATATGAAACATGTGAATTCAAGGACACCTTCGCTCTTCTGGCTAACGTACGTTCAACCATCATTATTCAATTAATAACAAAAACATAGAAATTTAAATTGGGAAACTAATGATTGTGATAGGTAATGATGAGGACAATATTTTTATTTTTGATAGGTGATGATGAAAGAGGACAATATGAATGATATGCACCAGTTATATTTTGGCATTTCAACTAAATGTATATGGGCCAAAGATTTGAAATAATACAAGTATACACTAAAGAATATGATCGATCAACAAATTAATAAATAATTTAATCAAACCTTGAAAATAAAGTAGGTACAAGTAATATATTTGATATTCTCGTATCATATTCTAAAGTATATTCTCATATATGTATACGTGTGTATATACACGTATATTCTCATTTATGTGTGTATATACACTAATATTAATGTTCATAGACAACTAGTGTAAAAGAAATTACTTTATCGACAGATCACAAACACTTATGTGTTATCTTACGGGTTCGGTAGCTTAACTAGTAAAGATAAAGAGTTTGATCTCTGAGTTCAAACCCGCATAAAAGAGAAAAAACTAATATAAAATTAATCTAAAAACTATTGGTGTTTGGTTGCTTGTTAGTGGCTTAGAGTGAGATCCTAAAATGCATATTTTTGCTATTTTGGAGGCCTGGTAGTTACTGATTTTCATTGCTGGAGGTCTGGGTGAGGTTTTTCTAGGCAGCATTGGGGTGTTGCAGCTTATTCATATTTATAATAGTCTTTCCACTAGGTGCTTTAAAGAAAAAAAATTGCACACACAAGTTGTTGATGAAGACTTGAATTTGGAATGAAGCAAGCAAAACAATCTTTAACATATACATATTTTTTAACACATTTTCTTAATTTTTAACACATTTTCTTTTATTAGTCAAAATTCATATTTTTGAAGGAATTATTAGTCAAAATTCATATCAGTCTCACTAAATATATACTTGACTCCACGTAATTTAATGTGATCCATGTAAATTTTAATCATTAAAAGTGAATTTGTTAAAAATTGTATGTTAGAGAGTGTGATGTAACACTCCTCGAGTTTGTCTAATATGAACTTCTAAGAAACACATAATTTAATTAGTTGTAAATTCGTAATAATGGGGAAGCTTCACAAAACTACAATTAATCTAACAATTGAATTATTTTTCAACCACTTATTAATTTGACAATGTTCCTGCACATGTCTTCATTTGGTTCACTATTTTCCAATTCTAGCAAAGAAATCACTGATACTCTCATTCTCTTCCATTTAGAGCAATTTGTATCTTCTTTTGTGAGTTTGTAACCTCACCTTCCTAACCTTCTCTGCACCCCCCATATGCTTTTTGCAAGGAATCACATGCTTCCTTTGATGATTCAACATCTTCAACTTTTTCTTCATCGGTCGCATGATCATTGATGGGAGATAAACCATATTTTGCACAAGATCCCACACTTCTTGATAGCAAAATACAACTTTCATCTGCTTGCACCAACTATCATAATTCTTCCCATTAAGGATGAGAAGATTTGCATGGAAGTGTTCATTTGGACGAGACGCCATTGCTCACACTCTCTATGTCGAACCATACGCTCTGAATACCAGATGTTGGAGCAAGAAAACTCATTGTTGTTTTGCTTAAACGCGCGAACACACTTTTATTTCTTGACTAAAGAATAGATTGATGAAGGAGAGGAAACATTTAGACAAATTCGAGAGAAAATCAATAACTGTGATTATCATTGTTCATTTCACATGTTATAGCTATTTATACACATGGTATAATATGATACATCGCACACATGTAGCTCATAACCGAAATAACTGCATTAACTAACAAAATAGAATTTTATAATTTCAGTTACTCAATTACTTGTACATCAAGTAATAGATCATTAGCTAATATTGAATTAAACTCTTTAAATGAGTTTCTCATTGCTAGTACAGAAGTGAAACCATACTCATATAGTACAAGTAGTCTTGCTCATCACACAAGTTAAATACTCCTTTTGGTCTTATTTAGTACATATGTCTATATATAGAATCTTTTAAACTTAAAGTATTGTTTATGATACTATAAAACAAAATATTTAGAATGAAAGATCAAACCAATTATCACTCATTTTATATTCAAGAAAAAATACATGGAATCTTAATAATTAAATAATGAAATAGATAACCTATATTTTCTTTCAACACGTGAAATTCAATCTATACTATTACATGATATTGCTTCGGGAAAGAAAAAAAATATTACATGATATAATTATATTAAAATGAAAAATTGTAACAACCTCCTAGAATTTATTGAGTTTCTAAATCTTGACATATACATATTAATTATTTAAATGCTATAATTTAAGCCAACGGCATAACAAGCAGTGGAAGTGGAACAACCAGAAGTCCATGATGGTGGAGGAGAAAGGTGTGAGGAGAAGGAATATTTTGAGTAATCATCACCATCAACATTGTTTGTAGGGTTTCTAACCATGAACGGGACCATATCTTCAAGCAACCCTTCTGAGCCGAAATTTTCTTGGACCGCATCTTGTGTACGGTCCAATAAAATGGGTGAAATGAGTCCCAAAGAAGTACTAGATTGAGCTTCATGGACTTCTTGTATATTCTGGACTTCATGAACTTCACTTGCTTTATGGTCTTGGGTTGGTCCTTGTGAAGAGGTAGGCTTGGACTTCTTGATTGGTGGATCAGAAGGAGATTGATGTGATTGGCCCACTATGAAATACGGATAAGCAAAGTGCAAGTGGAGTCCTTCATAAGTGATTATGAGAGTATCAGGGTCTTCATTGGATCTCTCAACCTGCTTCTTAGCTCCACACCTTGGGTTGGTGCACCTATAGTAACTCCTGTTTGTTCCATGGCATGAAAAATTTGTCATGAAAAATTAAATTTTGTATTGTGAAATTAATCGTATCAAATTAGTTAAGGGCATCTTTGAATCATTGTTTTCACTTTTTTATATATTAAAAAGTTAAAAAAAAATCAGAAAATGTAAATAAGTTATTTTTTAAACTGATCATACTATGGTAGATAGATTTTTATTACCCTTTTGTAAGTATATAACTCATTGATTCATTTTGCACTCTTATTTTTAAGGATATATACAAAACCTACTACTAGCATTGGGTCCTTAGGTACACCATAGAATTATCAATTATGGCCCAACCCAATTGAATCACTAGGCAAGGTGGGGCCCTTTTATGCAAAATTTTTGAGAAGCTGGTTTAATGCTTGCTTTTGCCACTATAAAATTTGAAACTTGCAAGGTTTGGATAAAAAGCTGAATGTTTTAGGTAATTGAATTTGTTATGCAACTGTGCTATAGTCGGATTTAGGTAATTGAAGGTGTTTCCAATTGATATGCAACTATAAAAGTGTGGGGCTTACTTATTAATCCTATAGTCGGTTTCAAGAGAATGAAAGACTGTTTATAGGATTTGTTGAGTTGATACATGTCATGGTAAAGAAGTCTTAGAATTTAATTTTTTTTTAGATAATCTTACTTACAACACACGTGCAAGTATTTAGGAAAGATTTGGAATGTCAACATTGGAAAAATTTACTACTTGTGGTATTTGAGTTGTCCAATCTCAATCCAACGACTTACATTATAAGATAATAAAATGAGGTTGAAAATTTGGCCTAAAAAATGTCAGTCGTTTGATTGAGATCAAACAAGCAACATCACATAAGATTTATAAGGATTTGTATTATGAGCACTTGTAAGTATTTTGAACGGGCATGAATTATATGTAGTAGCCAAAACCTACTAATCGTGCAATTTGAGTTGTTTGATCTTGATCTAGTGACTTATATTTTGATAGGATAAAATAGGACTCAAAATCCAACCTCTAAATGTTTGTTTTTCATCAATAATGCATCATTTATGGCCTTCTACTACTACAACAAATTCAAATTCGTCCTCTCGGATTAGTCGGTTCTTGGATCGGATACCAAGTTTTCAAAAAAAAAAAATCAAATTCATTTAGGGGATTTTGTAAATATAACTTGTGACATGTCTACAACTTAATAAGTTTTACTCTAACAATTCAAATTCGTCCCCTCAGATTAGTCGGTTGTTAGATCGGATACCGAGTTTTAAAAAAAATCAAATTCATTTAAGGGATTTTGTAAATATAACTTGTGACATGTCTACAACTTGATTAAGTTTTACTCTAAATTTTCTATACACTATCAATTTTATAGGTGAGTAAATAGTTGTATGTATTTCATTAATCTATTGAAGTTGTATTTATATTATTGAACTAAATCAGCTTTGTTTGAGAAGGATATTTAAAACTATTGCCAAAGTAGTATGTATATGCATTAACAGGATTGGTTTAAGGGCATTAACAGGATTGGTTTAAGGAAATCTCTACATCTTTTTCACAAGTAAATGAACATAACAGAGAAAATATGTAAAAGTGAAGGCCCCATTACATTACATGTAAAAGAAAGTCAAGAGTTTACCTAGGATTTGGGCTATTCTTGATGGATTTCTGACCATACTTCCTCCACCTATATCCATCATCACCCAACCCATTGCCAAAGCATTTGATTTTCAAAGTATACTTATTTTCAATCTTACTCAAACTCCTTTCTAATATAGAAACTCTGAAATGAAAGTATGAAACACAATTACACACATCAAATAAGTTGGTCCAATTCATGCAACTAAACCTAATAAAATTACCATGCAAGTTAACAAAAAAAATGTTGAAGTGTTCTTACCTTGATGATGAAATTTGTTGAAATTGGTTACTATGGTTAGTAACTAACAAAGCATTTTCAATATCTGAAATGGTAGGACCTGAATAAATATTTGAAATGAACCTATTAAAAGGTTGGTCTTTTGAAGAATCATGACTTAAGTTGGTTACTTCAGATACTCTCTCAGGTGGCAACATAAGAAGAGGAGACTCATCAAATAAAAGCTCTCTTAAAAGTTCATCATTCTCTGACCAATTAGAAGACATTATTTTCTCCATCATTGTCTTTGACATGGATGAGTCAATCATATTTATTATGCTTTAAAGAGCAAATAGTATAATTGAAATATGAATTTAGGTGAAGTGAAGATATAATAGGCTAATGAGATATGAAAGAGTGGAGTAGATATATATGAGGAGGTGGTTGTTATGCAATACTTGTTTCTTCTATCTTGACTTTTAAAAGAAAGCCAAGCAATGTGGCTATGTGGTTTTTTGTATGTATTATGGTTTGACTTCCAAGGAAATTTCTATTCCAAACAATGTTGTAATATTGTCAAAATATATGTGTCATCTTTCACCACCTCATAATTTGAAATGGGGCCTTTTTCTACAATTTGTTATGTGGAATCTAAACATTGAATTATATGTGGTAAATTTCTTTGTTATTACCACTCTTGGTTGAAAACATGCAAATGGAGCAAGTTTGATTTTATAGTTTTCTAAAAAAGGTCTTTGGTAGTGATAAGGACTATATCAACATTGTTATAGTTCTTTTAAAAATGATTTATATAATGTATCATCTTTTTACTATAATTTGTTTAGAAAGAGTTTTTTTAAGAAAACTTTAAATGAGAAATTAGTTTGAATACCTTTTTTATAGACATTTTAAGTATTTCATCCTTTTGGTATGACTTTTTTTGGATAGTAGAATTTCAAACATGGTTAAATTGAAATATGTTAGATTGAATTTCAAATGGACCTTAAGTAGGGATTTGGATGCACTAGTGAAGTCGGAATAATGGCGATATTCGAATCATGTTCAGATGGTCTAGTCTTTACGCTCAATATGTTAGATTATTTTAAAATATTAAATTTTTATGTTTTACATTGTTCGATTCTCATCCCGCAACCACAAATATCTTGACTTGATGAAAGCAAGGATTTCTGACTACATCAAATCCAAATTCATTGTGTTTCTAGACCGTGCATCTCAATTCTTGATGTTGCGAAGAATTGCATTCAAATACAACTAATGAAACCTCAATTTCAATTATGCTGAAGTTGTTGAGACATAAAAAAATTTGATGTTGAAGTTAAGATAAAAACGCCAGACCTTTTTTTTAAGAACTTGAAGGCAACTTCAAGATTTTTAATGTTTCCATGATTGCGATATTTTAAAATGTTACTAAATTTTATTGTTACATGTATTGTCTAGTTTAGTTTTCATCCTTTTTTTACCGGATCATGGTGAATTTGATGTATGGCTATGCTTTTAGATTTGTTTTAGAATTGACAAGGTTGAAATCAATAGAAAGAAGATATGGGGATGATGCATCATGGAGAGAGGCGTTGACATTTTGAAAACATTTGTAGTACATGTCTACATGACCTGTTTTCTTTTAAATGTTTACATTGTCTTGTTATGTGATGGGATTGATGCATCACAATGTGACAAAAGTTACTTGACAATGCCATTTCAACTAAGAAAAGAGTCAACCTTAAAGAATTATTATTTATATTTTTCAAGATGCTCTTTGACCCTTGTAACTTATTTTAAGTAGAAAAAATTATAAGGGTAGTTGAGTTTTTGCATTATTTGCTACTATAGATTAAACGGTAGGTTACTTACTAAAGTAGCATTCTCCCTATGAAAAGAAATATTAAGGAAGCTACTAGAGCTAATTCGTCCTATAATTAAAATCAAAATCATAGAGTTTTAATTCCACTAAGATTTTATTAGAAACATGGCATTTAATATAGATAACATGCTTTTTCCATTTAGTATACACAATGTAACATAGGAAGATGTAGGGTTTGAAAGCAACTTGTTAGAATTTTTAGTGTATCCTAGTTGTTAAAGTAATTTTAGTAAGTAGGATAATTAGAAGAACAATATTAGTAGCAAAACTTTATGTAAAGATTATGAGTGATGAAATTTTTTGCAGCAATTCTTGGACCAATTTTGAAATATGAACACTAGTGGTAGAGAAAGTTGGCATTAATTGTTATGCTTTGTTTCATACACAAATGTTTAGCAAAACCGACCACATTCCTAAACAATATCTTAGAAATCTTGATTGGCATTCTTTCATCAGCAATATGAAAAAAGGACCCCAAGTTGTAAAGGAAACTAGTGACTTGAGTAGTAGTGGAATGATGATCTTAGACCAGAATTCCTACCAATTGATAAAAATTGGACAGTCTAAAATGGTCATCTATGTCTCAAATGTGTGAATGCGTGACAACCTGATTGTAAAGGAGCCTAATCCAAATTTTGAAGACAAAAGTGAGCTGTTAATGTGTCTTAAGTAGAAACTGTAAAACAAAATCAAGTAATCTAAAGTTTGAGCCCATGAAGGATGTATTTGAGCAATGATTTTTTTTCTCTTCAAAGAAAGGTGCTTATAGCATATCATTAATAAGAAGAGTTTCGATACAATCGGGTATTACAAAATAGATATTGGGATTAGCTGAAAGTGTGACCTCGCTTGCTAAAGCATCTACAATGATGTCAACTTATGAGATCAATATCGCTAAACATTTTATTAAGAAGAACAAACGTACAATTAAATCTTCTATTTTTACAATTCATATAACTCAATTTGTAATTTTTACAAGACAAACACTAAACTTAAATTCACTCTAATCATCATATCAAGTGCATAGCCACTATATTATCTATGAGATGCCAATATTTTATTGATCTTTCCTATAAAAAAAAATTTTGGTCTAATATTATTTTGCTATTGTAATAAATTCATATATGCAAACTTCTATCACTTTTTTAAACCATATTGTATGTCACTACCAAAAAAAAAAAAAACCATATTGTATGTATGAAAATCTTCACCGTTGTTTATCGACAACTAATCTATGTCAAGAAATCTATTAGAGATGTAAAGTAAACTCTCTTGGTCTCATCCCAACTAGGTTTTTTTTTGTACGCACAAAAGTCAAATTCAAACTTCTTGCTTCTTACTTCTTACTACCAAATAATCAACCATATATTTTTTACCAACTTCTATCACTCTAAAGTTAATATGAGGGACTTGTGGTGAATTTTCGCAGGTATATTTTTTCATGATAAAATAAAGTCAGTAGTTGAAAGAAACAAATAAAACAAAATTATTATTTGAAGGAACAAAGTTGCTGATTTTCCTCCCCAGAAAGAGACAACAAAGATCTACTCCTCTTGCAACATTTTCATCTCTAGAAGGTACACAAGAATCATGATTTCTTTATCTCAATGGGCTGTTGGATTACTTTCAAGTTAGGGAAGTATTTGTTCTTATGTGGTTTTGACTTGTTGAATACAAACAAAACCATAATGATAGAGCATATTTCACAAAATTATCATATATTTATATTGTTATATTTTAAAAGTCAACCATTATATTGTGAGAAATCACATGAATGTAGAACGTGGAAGTTTTGATCCCAATAGTGCTAGATCCATTTTAACGTTTCCCATCAGCCCAAGAATTTGAAAGTGATGATGCGATTGTTAACTACTTTGATTAGGGTGTTTTAGCACCGATTGGGTGTGTTTGATTTGAAATATAAGGTTTAAAGCATGAAGTAAGTAAAAGAAATTGCGAGAAAAGATTAAAAAAAAAAAGTGAAAAGTAGAGTAGATTTGTTTGAAATTATCATTTTTCCTTCCATGCCAATTTTTTATGAATCAACAACATTAAAAAGTGATTAGCAATTGCAGGATTTGTTTGAAAGTGAACTCACGAACCAAATTAAATGGTCTAATGTCGCAATTTGTTTCTCGCTTATCTTCTATTTGGTAGTGGAGGCAATGGCGGAGCTCTTAAGGAGCCTAAGGGAGTAGTGGATACCTCCTACTAAAAGAATAAAATAAATTCTATAGGAAGATACCAAAATACATCTAACATTTGGAGAAAATTATTAGACTCTCCCTCACTTGGCTCTCCCAATTGTATAAAATTGTATATGACTTTTATGTTAGTATTTTCCGCTCCCTCTAATATTTTAGGCAAGATCCACCACTGTATGAAGGAGTGGTAAACACCACTTGAAAACTAACAAACATACAAGAAGATCTTGGTTTCGGAATCTGAATAACTACAAAAGATGTTCAACCTAATAATATTAATGAAGAATTAGTTTCTCTTCATATTTTATTTCTCCTTCTTCCTTTAAGTAAGCAAGCTTTCTCTTAATTTTTTTAGATTTTCTTCAATCCTCATTCTTGCACTATCGAATGAGTAAGTTTGCTTTTGTATTCCAAGATTTTGCACTTTGATTATAATGAGAATGGGGTTTTATTCAGAGATGACATCATGATTCTTCTTCTTTTATGCACCATTATCATGTCACAAAGTGCTATGGGTTAGTTGTACATATCATTTACCCATGAACGAGTAGGGACCAACCTTATGATAAACAAATCATATATATTGAATTGGATTATGGAACAAGAAGTGTTACAAAAACTTTTCAACTTTTACTCTAACATCCCATTCTTATGTAATGAAATTCACGAGTTTCACTGTATCTCACATTTATTTTATATGATAACGGGGTGTTGGAGTAGGTTTTGGAATGAGAGTATTCGTAGTACTTTTTTACTTAATTTATAAAAATTTAAACATCAAAATAAAGTAATTTTTATTTTAAAGAAACCCATAAAATTTAATAGGCTTAATTGCAGTTTTGGTCCCCCTATTTTTTGCAGAATTGGTCCCTCTATTTTAAAATTCGACAGTTTTGGTCCCTCCATCATATTTTTGAACTATAATAATGTGATGTGATAAATTTTAAATGTCGTGGAATATGATATGAAGATAGAAAAGATCAACATCGATGAAATTGTAACAAAATTCCTTAAATAACTTCATTTAAAACATATCATATCACAATATTTTAAATAAAATATGTGATAGAGGGACTAAAATTGTCGAATTTTAAAATAGGGAGACCAATTTCGCAAAATGATGAAAATAGGGGGACCAAAACTGTAATTAAGCCAATTTAATATAATACTACCGGAGAGAGATCCAATGTGAATGTTCAAAAAATAAAAATCTTCTAATGATAAATTGTCTCTGTCAATAGGAGTCAACTTAAGAAAAAATCACAATTTTTTTTTTAAGGCAAATGAAAGAAGAGATACAAAAAAAGAGGGGGGACAAGAACCAAAACCCTCAGAAGGTTATGAAACCCTAAAATTAGGTAAACCTAGCTTATTAGTAACTAAGTCTGCCCTAATATTAGAAGGATGTTGAGAGAACCAACCATGAGAGATAAGAGATAAACCTAGATTTGCAAGTGTATCAGCACACTTATTTCCCTCCCTATATATATGAGAAACATGAAAATTCATAGAGGAAAGCAAGTGCAGACAGTTGTTCCATCTATTTTGAAGATGTCATGGCACAATTTTAGAAGACTTGAAAGCTAAGGAAACAAGCATCGAATCTGTTTCCAACCACAGAGAAAACCATCTTTTTTTGTAAGCAACTTCAATAGCTACCATTGCAGCAATGAGTTCAGAACATAGAGCAGTAGTAACTCCAAGGTTTATAGCAAAACCACCAATAAAATCAGAGTTGAAATTCCTATAAAAACCACCACAAGAAGCATGACCAGGATTTCCCACAGAAGTTCCATCAATATTGCACTTGGTCCAGTCGAGAATTAGAGGATTCCAAACAACTTCTTTAATGATTTGAGGCATACGAGGCTTAATAATAACATCAAAACTCTTAAGAATGACAAAGTCAGACATGGAAGATGAAGCAGTAAGAGAAGTAATGTTTCCTGACATAGAGGTCGTAGAGATCACTAACATTAATAGTGTGAAAAGAGTTGATAATGGAAGCAAGAATAACAATCTTACACTGAGGTGATCCAGCTTTATCCAAAACTAGCAAGGGGTCAGTAAGAGAGAAAACTCTAATATTAAAATTGAGAGTAGACCTAAGCCAGTTCCATATCTGAGTGGCAAAGCTACACTCAAGAAACAAATGATTGGTGGTCTCCATAGAAGAATTGCAAAGATTACATATGGAGGAAAGCTGACAGCCTCTCTTGAGCAATTGATCATCAGTAGGAATCTTCTCTTGTAAAATTCTCCACATCAGCATAGATTTTGAGGGAGGAATAGCCTTGTTCCAAATACAAGTGGCCCAACTAGAAAAATGAGTAGTGCTAGTGTTGTGAAACAAATATGCATATTTAAAAGACAGATTACCATCATGATAATTTTTCCATAATAGTTTATCCTCTTTTTGAATCAGAGGAATAGTTACTAAATTCAATTTATGGTGCAAAGAAGGGTAAACAGTTCTAAGAACTTGAGGCACACTCCACCTGTTGTTACAAATATAGTCTGCTACTGAAGATTGCAGTGTGTCATGAACATTTAGAAAAAGATGTTTGAAAAAAGAAACTCTCTTGTTGTGACAAACAAAATCCATCATTAGAAATTCTCGGGAAAAAAAAATTCATGATATCTTTTTCTGGGTCTTTCGAAAAACGAATATTCTGAATATTGATACCATTAGTTAGTTTTGAAGTTTTTTTTTTCTGACGACAAAGTTTGAAGTTGAAATGCTGTGGTGTAATTGGGGTAGGAATATAAAAAAAAAATTTGACTCAGGGTAGGAATATAATTGGTTGGATGTATAATTGAATGTTTTCCATAAGCCTAAGAACTTGGAGAAGTGACAGTGGCAAGTGTAAAAATGTGTTCGGTTAAGTTGTTTTTTGAAGCTTTTACTTGTATTTCAAATTTATATTTTTATATAAAAAAAATAGTATTTTTTTTTTAATGTCTGGTATCCATAACATTTCATGCTTGTATTGATAAGCCAACGATTGATGGTTACAACACCCTACCATTGTAACAGTCATCTACCTCACATTGCCCCAAGGGTTTCTACGTCCTCGTCTATATAAAAGGAGTCATAAGGTCCTCCAAGGGATGACGATTGACTCTACCCGAAAAACTCCGACAACTTTGGCTCAGATACCAACTTGAAGTTATTTTTTTCTATAGCAAAATATGTTTTCATCTATGGAGCCTTCTAATGAAAATTGCTTTTCTGGCCCACCAAATGTATCTTTAGGCCGAAAAGGAAAAAGATAGATATACATCCTTTTTCATACACCTCTCATGCACACCCCCATGTATCAGGGATACTTTAGTAATTTCACATCATATCATCACTTTCTTTCATCTCTTCTTTCAATGTTTTTGCCACATGTCACAAAGTTTTTGGGTGTCAAAAGGTGTATGCCACTTAAGGTGGTCTATGTATAAGGGCTCGGCCGAAAAATGTCCTTCAAAAGTTATTTACGGAAGGTGTTAAAACTATAAAAAAAAAAAAAAAAAAGTACTTGA
>Ga0315915_1001673_pt1 | contig 27149 bp, 11 predicted proteins | sample MpolbnodulesMG_FD_207738 | JGI IMG/M metagenome (GOLD analysis project Ga0315915, IMG submission 207738) | Medicago polymorpha root nodule microbial communities from Los Angeles, California, United States - branched nodules | ecosystem: Host-associated > Plants > Roots > Nodule | place: USA... | reverse complement strand
TTCTAATTAACTCCCCAATTTTCAACATAATAATAATTCTCACATTATTTTAATAAATATCATAATAAATCATATAATAAAATATAGCACACCAAAAATCAACACCAATCAACATGATTCATATTAATATCATATAAAAGACTCTAAAATAAATCAAAATAAATAATAACAACTAGGGCGTTACAGGGAGTGGTTTGGCTCCTCGCAGTTTCTAGGCAAAACCGAATCACATCGGAATGAGAGGGATCTTGAAGCCATGTAGGTATGTGACTGCATGGTTGAAGGAAGACTTATAAGAATTGTTTTGTACTACCTATATCAAAGTCATAGACCAAGTCATAAGAACTCCACAGTTAAGCGTGATTGACTTGGAGCAATTTTGGGGGAGTGACCTTCTGAAAAGTTTCCCGGGAAGCGTGCGAGTGAGGACAAAGCATGCTGAAAAGACTTATGTTGGTTTGTGGGGTCAATCAGAAATCCTAAAAGTATTCTAGAATGTTCCAAATTACACTTTAGTTCTTTGTCAACTTTGAAACTCAAGGGCCTTTCAGATTTAGATTGGGGAGCATGTCTAGATACTAGAAGACCAACAACTAGTTTTTGATTCTTTCTTGACACCTCCTTGGTTTGCTAGAAAAGTAAAAAAGCAAACAATTGTCTTAAGATCTTAATATGAAACCGAATATAGGGCATTAGCTCAAGCAACTTTTGAAGGACAATGGTTGTTACATTTAGTCAAAGATTTTCTCATAGAACATCCACCTCCTATAATCATTTAATGTGATAAGAAGTCAATTCTCCATATACCTGCTAATCCAGTATTCCATGAGAGAACAAAGCATATAAAAATTATCTGTCATGTTGTAACAGATAAAATGTAGGCAGGGATTGTTCACTTGCTTCCATTTTCATCAAAGGAACAAGTAGCAGACATGTTGACAAAGTCCCCTTCATCATGGTCCTTTCAACTTACTACGAAACAAGTTTGGAATTATAAACATTTATTTCAGCTTGAAGGGGATGTTAATAATGAATATAAGAAGGAAAAATAGCTTGCTTGTTCAACAAACAATGAAATTCCTACTTTGGACTAGAACATCATCTATTAAGTATAAATTTTCCTTATAAAAAAAGAAATAAAATGGAATTGGCTATTCGTATTTTTTGTTAAAAAAAACCTCAAAATTAGAAAGAAAAGTTATGGAATTGGAAAATTATGGAACTCATTTACATGTTTGGCGTGAATTGCCACCAACTCATTCGTGGAGTTGTCACCAACCAGCCAGGTTGTATGAAAAAGTGATGAAGTGCGGGGCTCTTATTTATTGCAGTGTTACCCTTTTACAATTTTTATTATTTATTTTCTCAAAAACATTATTATCTATTGAATAATAAATAACTTAATTTATTTATTTTTACCCAAAAAAAATCATAAATGGTTATTTAGTAAAAGAAAAAAAAAGAGAAAATTTCATCCACTTATGTTTCATTTTCTTGTGATAAATCAGAGTTTATTCAGACGAAATCTTATTTCACAGGATATAATTTTTTTGTACAAGCCAAAAAATAACAATAAATAGCTCCTCATATTACTTTGGTTTCTACTCCTTATGCAGATCTTATGTAACAAAGCTTTCCCTGAGATCACTTCTATAAAAGACTCTTCACTTGTGAAAGAATGATACCGAATATTTTAATATTTATCCTTCGAATTCTTCAATATTTAAAGTAAATTAAATTTGAATAATTTACTACTCCAATATTTTAAGTTAATTCAAATTGAATAATTTACTATTTTCTTAACCTATACATTAGATTCAAACACATAAATACAATGCAAAGTTCATACATGATCGGAAAAAAAGAAGTTTACATGAGATAAGTCTAGTCAATTTGATATTATGTTAGGTAATTTATACTTTGATAAGTCTAGTTAATTTGGATACAATATAAGTGTAAACATTTTTGTATATTGATCTTAGTCATATTTCATCGTGTATATATAGTAATATAATAAAACAATATTGCTGATTGATTTCATTAGATACATGTGAATAAAGTGATTGAACTCAAGTAAAATGGACTATACTAAAAGACCAATCACTCGTAAGAATCTGAGTCAATATTTTGATAAAAAAAAACATTTTTCTTCTTAATTTTACTTATCTTTCAACCCACATTATGAAGGTTCTCTTCCCATTAAATCAAGGGAAAGAAAAAGAGATGCATGCAAACATTTTTTTAGGCAATGCATGCAGGTAAATTGTATATGTAGTTGTAGATCAATATCTTAGTTTATCTTTTTATTTGATAACATTCTTAGTTTTTTTGACTCAGCGATATTCTTAGTTTATCAATAATAAATTTCATTTTTCTTTTTGTACCAAAAAAAAAACTTTCATTTCTCTTTTGCCTAAAACAAACTCTCTTTTACGTATTGTTTAACTTATTTTTTTGACAAATTTTAGTATTTGATCTATGCGTAAACATAATAAATTGAAGTAAATACTGAGTATTATTTCAAAAACCATGGGAATATGGAATAACAATTACCATGGGAATATGGAATAACAATTAGAGCATATTGTTTTTTTTAGAGGAATTAGAGTACATTTATTTTTTGAATTAGAGTACATTTATGTTTGTATAAAATGAAAAATATAACATAAAAAAAAAGTGAAAAGTCACGATGGTTCATGTACGTAATAAAGGAAAGTTCTTCATAGCTCATTAATTATTTCACCCTTTCTAATTGTCACAATCCAAGAAAATAATTTACAGAATTAAAATAAGTTGAATTACCTTCATATTACCAGTATAGTTTTTTTTTTTTTTGGTACAAATTACCAGTATAGTTTTTACTATCTTATATAAAAACATTCATACTTTGAAAATGGAGCTTAATAAGTATTCAGTGATAATGTAAAAAATACATCTCTCAAAAATAAAATGTAAAAAATACACCATTAGTTTTACACAAACTCCAATTATATCTCACAATGGTGTCATATTGTGATATTATTTTAAAAAAATACTCTTACAAATATTTTTGAGAGGAAAATACTTAAACAATTATCTACATTATAAATATAATTGGACGTTGGTAAAAAAAAGATATAATTGGACGTCTCTGTATACATTTTTTCATAGTATTTGTGCTAAATAATTAAATTCTTACTTTGTACCAAAAAAAAAATTTAAATTCTTACTAAATCTTTAAAAAATATCCTTCCTTATTCTTTTTTGATAGAACATATTCTTATTATTCTACAACGTTAAGTCTTAAGTCATGATTAACTTTTATCGGATAATATATACATATTAAAAATTGAAAATAAAATAATGTTTACTCTTCATACAACTTCTTTATCACAAATTATATATCATGAAACTTAAGTTGATCCATGTGATAAGGAATTTGTATACGTAATACAAAGACGTGAGATTGATTCTTCTTGTCAACGCGAGAAATTCATCGGTAAGCATACATAATTATATCTTTCTCAGCTCTTGAGAACTTTATCTTTGTATCTATTGAATTGAAAGTCAACGCGCCTAAATATTTTTCTAAAATAAATTAAAATTGATATTAAAAAAGGCTTGTGCTTAAAAAAAGAAATCCCATATTTTGCTCTCAAAAATATTCTTTTTTTGCTTGGAACCTTTTCCATTTTAACAAAATCACACAACTAATTTTTTTTGTGTTTTTTTTTATTGGGAACCCACCATAACCATAAAACCTTTTTGTCATGTTTTATTTTCCTTTCTCTTTGGGTCTTGGCTATGTCAATGGATACCCATCATCATTTTTGCCCCATAAATCTCTCTCTCTATTCTTTTTACCCTAAAACACACAAACCCATTTCCTACATATAAACCTCATCATCTCTTTCATCACTCTCACACTCTCCCATGTTCAACCAGTGCCATTTCAATTTTTTCATCTAACCCATCAATAAAGTTTTGTTTTTTAAGCTTTTTTCAATAACCCCTTTTCATGAAGTTTCATTATTAGCACTCTTTTAATCAACCTCTCTTTCAATGGCTGAAAGCTTTGACAGTGCTGAATCTAATCTTTTATGTAGTGAAAACAATAGCACATGTTTTGATGATGTTGTTGTTGATGGTTCTGGAATCTCACCTTCTTGGGACCACACAAATGTTAACTTGGACAACGTTGGATCGGATTCATTTCTATGTTTTGTTGCGCAAAGTGAGGAAATTGTGAAGGTTATGGTTGAGAAAGAGAAGGATCATTTGCCTAGAGAGGATTATTTGATAAGATTGCGTAGTGGTGATTTGGATTTGAGTGTTAGAAGAGAGGCTCTTGATTGGATTTGGAAGGTTGGTTTTTTGTTTTAATTCATTTCTGACCATAAAGTTCTTATTTTCATTGAAGGGTCATGAAAAAAAATCATTTTTATATGATTTTTTTGCTTTAATGTTTATGAGATTCTTAACTAAGTGTGGTTTAAGTGATTCTAATGTGAATTTAGTCATCAAAAGTGTGTTTTTTTATGTGGTTTTAGATTGTGACTTTAATATCAAAATCATTAGTATGCAATGTCTGGTTTTTCATTGAGGTTTAATTGGATTCTCAGTGAATTTTCTTGCTCAACTAATTCTGTGGCAACTTGTTGAAGTTCTTAATTGATTTCCATTTTGGTTCTTCCTTATTTGAATTTTGGTTTTTTTACTGGTTTGAACTGTGTGATGAAAGTCCTCAATCTTGTATTGTAATTGGGTTATCAATTTACTGAATTTTGCTTTCTGTAATGTGATCAACAGGCTCATGCTTATTATGGATTTGGACCCTTGAGTCTTTGCCTATCTGTGAACTACTTGGATCGATTTCTATCGGTTTTTCAATTACCGGTAAGATCGAATATCAAATATCGAAGCTTGCTTGTGTTTTTTACTTGGTTTATTACTCTGATCTCTTATTGAAAGCCTAATTGTTGTGTATGGCATGTTCTTTTTTTGGAATGTTCAGAGAGGTGTGACTTGGACTGTGCAATTGTTAGCTGTAGCTTGCTTCTCACTTGCAGCTAAAATGGAAGAGGTTAAAGTGCCTCAATCTGTAGATTTACAGGTATCGAAGAATCATATAATCTTCTAAGGTTGCTGTTACATATGATTTTGTTTTGTTAGAATCTAATTTTCTCATTGATATTGATAATGCACAGGTTGGAGAACCGAAATTTGTATTCCAAGCTAAAACAATTCAGAGAATGGAACTAATGATATTAAGCTCGTTAGGATGGAAAATGCGGGCGATAACTCCTTGTTCCTTCATTGACTACTTCCTTGCTAAGATCAGTTGTGAGAAGTATTCCGAAAAGTCATTGATTGCAAGATCAGTTCAGCTCATCCTTAACATAATCAAGGGTATACTATTCATTCTTTTTACTCTAAATATGTTGTCCTTGTGTACTACATTGTTCTTAAGGAGTAATGAATGTAAAGAGTTGTTGGAAAATTCAATTGCATTGCAGGTATTGACTTCTTGGAATTCAGACCTTCTGAAATCGCTGCAGCGGTGGCTATTTCTTTAAAGGAACTGCCAGCACAAGAAGTTGATAAGGCCATAACTGATTTCTTCATTGTAGATAAGGTGAGATGATGTGTGGTTCCCGGAAATTGATTCCCTGCTATGGAGTTACAGATCTCGACTGTCCAATCTAAGTTAATGGTCGAGATCGTTAATTGTGTAATTTGAACTTCTACCACAGGGAACCCGGGTCCGTGGTTCCCACGTAAAAACAGTGAGCAAGAACAAACAACAAATTCTGCTTTTAGTTTTGTCCTTGTGTTTGATGTCATGTTTCCTTTGTTGAATTTTGCAGGAGAGAGTTCTAAAGTGTGTTGAATTGATAAACGATCTTTCCTTGATCAAGGTTGGTGGCAATAATTTTACACCATTTGTGCCTCAAAGCCCTATAGGGGTGCTTGATGCAGGGTGCATGAGTTTTAAGAGTGATGAATTAACAAATGGATCATGTCCAAATTCTTCACATAGTAGTCCAAATGCTAAAAGGATCAAATTTGATGGACCTTCAAGTGGAACTTCACAATGATTATGTGAATTTTCTTTCCTTCACCAAAAGTTCATTTGAAAGAGCCATGTTTGGATTTGGATGAATAAGATGATAGGAATTTAAGGTGGGATAAGATGTTGTTGGTAGTTGTTTATAGTCAGATTATTACAAGATCAACTGCAAAAAATACTGCAGAGATGCGGTTGGTAGAGAAAATTTTGATGAAACAATGTTGTTGAGGCATAACATTTGTCTAGTGAGAATGTAATATTTGAGAGGTTATAATTGTGTATGTGTTGTCACATGTGAATCTCTCCTAACTTCTCATTTCATAAGAGAATCAATATAAAAAACTTGTTTATGAGTTGTTTTAAAAATCATCATCATCAACATACCATCATCATCGTCACCATGTATATATCATCATATCATCATCATCATACACACACATATATAATATAATATTAAAATAAAAATAAAACACATTTAATTTTTCAGATTACATACCTGTCAACATCTCCATCCGCCATGTGTCAATTATATTTTATTTATTTTTATACAATTTTTTAACATAATATTTTCTCAACTATTTTGAAGGGAAGAACAAAATTGTCACATTTTTTTTATAATAAAAGTATTCATTAGGAGCCTATAATTAATCCAAATTTTCTAAAGTGTAGACATGTCATAATATGGAGTACTAGTATTTTGATAAGGGTAGACATGTAAAAATATATGGTTTGATTGGTTTGGTTGGTGTCACGTGTATATAATTTGAGGATTTAACGTAACTAACGTTTGGAGTAGTTTGTTTTGTCTGTATAGGCGACCAAGATCTACACAGGGAACCCAAAATTCGTCTTTGCTGTATATTGGGATTAGAAACATCCATAATGGAAAAGCCCCACACTGTAGCTTTTGTTTCGATTCTTTGACCGGTCAACATTTATGTATTGGTCTTTGTGGCCAGACAAATAAACAAAACAAAAATTCACTTCTGCTTATTAAGGCACTGTTCTATTATATAAGGCCACTCCCTAGGTTCGATAAGATAACATTTACTCATTTTTAGAAAAAAAAATATATGATGTTTTTTATTTTTATTTTTAAATGTTTTCTGGATAAAAACTTTTCACTAAGTGAATTTTCACAATTAAACATAAAATTGCACGTTAGTAAAATATTTGATTTTGATCATAAATATGGTAAATTCACATATACAATTATTTGTGATCAATTGAGAGTATTTTGTATCTTTACTTTAAATTTTATCGGGAAAATTGTTATTTTTATTCATGAATATATAATGAGTAGTCACATTCTAATTTCTTTGAATGCTGGGGATACAATTATTACTTGGGTTAATGTTAGTGGGATCAATGAGTTGAAATTATAGTTAGACAAACACTTTATGATGAAGGACTTAGGCACTTTTGCTACTTCTTGGAAGTTGAAGTGGTCTATATATCCTAGAGGCTATCTTCTCTCTTAATAACATTCTTGAAAGCGTTCGTTTTTTATACAAGAGTTTTGTTAACGAGTGTCCTAAGGGCACTCTTTAAGAATTCATAATAAAAAAATTATTCTTTAAAAAAGTCAAAAACTCCAATTTCCAATACATTGATTTTATCAACTTTAACAAAAACTTACTATTTAAATTTACTAAACAATGCTCTAAGGACACTTGTTACAGTTGAGGAACATATCCTTTGAGTTGAGTGTAAAATATGATATCCCTTCCGGTGTTTCTCTATTAAATCCCATTTTGTATTGTACTTGGTTGAAAGCTTGGTGTATTTCACGATTACACTGGTGTTTGCCTCTTCCTCCTTATAGACTGTTGATTTATTCACTAAGAACCATTCTGTTAAACGTTTTGGTTTCTTGATTGACAAACTCTTGATGATCCTTGTTAATGCATCACAAATTCTAGGGAAGATATTAGACAATAGTTATGTTATAAAGCTTTATTGTATATTTATACAAGGGTAGTTTGGTATTTTCCAACCACTAGTATATATACTATTTTTTTATTTTAAAGATATACCCTATTATTGAAATCCTCATGGGAAGTGTATTTCCTCCTTTGCTCTTCTTCTTTCTCTTCTCTGTTTTATATATGTTCACCATTGATAACACTTTTTTGAACATATAGAAAACAACTTTTAGTTTCTAAGAAAAATAAACCAGGGCAACTTAGTCCCCACCTGTTTTATATTTTGTTTGATTTATGAAGAAAATACAGAGGAAAGAAAAAAAGATGATAGTAATAGTTTTATATGAGACGAAATGATATATTTTTTTCTTTCGAAAATTGAGAGGAAATGGTGATATAAAATAAATAGTTGTATTTATAAAATGAGATATAAATGTTCTTAAACAAAATTTAATATGATAAAAGGGATAAAAAAAAATTCATTACAGTCAAGTAAAATTTCAAAATGTAATAAGAAAAGTAAACTGAATAAAAAAAATATAAAGACATTCGTTAAAAAATCTTCAATTTAATAAATCATATTACTTTTGTTTTGAAGGAAATAAATCATATATACTTTTAATAAAGATATTATTAATAAAGACATTTTTGAAATATTTTATGCATTTACATTTACAAGTAAAAATTATGAAAATTATTATTGTTAATTAATTTTTTTTCTATTTTGTTCTTCCTAATTTCGTATAATTCATTTTTAGAACGAAGACTCGTTTTAGCAATTAAAAAAAAATCTACGAGACTCAATTTAGTTAGTGAAATAAATAAAATAACTATTAGTTTTAGAAAATTTCCCTCCTTTAAAAGAATTTGGGCATAAAAGAATGAATAAAAGTGTGATGAGATCCACAATAAAAATGAATCCTTTCAAATTGGGTAGAAAGTAAATACATTGATAACCAACAATTAGAAGGAAAACAAAAACCTCTGTTAAACTTAAGTTTATAATTTTTAACTTATATAGTATGTAAACGTACAAAAAAAAATTGTTACAAAATATATTTATATTTTTGTTCCATTTTTTTTTCTTGTTTTATTTTATAATTTTCATTAAATGTAATAAAATATTATTTTTATTGTTTTTATCATATTGATTTTTGTTTAAGGACAAATATGTTATTTACCAGGGCTTCTGCTTGACAAAGACATGAATTTTATTGAGATCGTTTGTTTTGATTCATTGCATTGCGTCAATCTGATTTAAGGCCCCTCAGTGAAGTTCCATATCTATGCGGTTTTGATACAAGAAATGAAAGAGTTAAAAGCGCAAATAAATGTCACTATTTGTCGCATTCTTCGCGAGGGAAATCAATGTGCATATTTCATGGTTAAGTTAGAAGCCTTATCAAATATTGAGTTCTTAATGATTCTCCTCTCGATGATATGCTGCATCTTCGCAAGATTGATGTGGCTAAAACCTTCTTTTCTAGAGATTAGTTGTTTTTTCTTTCTTGTCCTTTTCTTTTTGCCGTTTTTGTTTTTGATTAGCCTTGAAAAGTACTACATAATCGCTATTATGACATCTCAACCTTGGTTATGTAAAAACTAGTTGTTGCAGGTTTGATCCTCGACATCCAAGTCCAGACCAAATTATTTTTTTCACTTTTTTCTCATTCCTACATCAATCAAACAAAGTTTAAAGAAGAGAGACATTAAAAGCACAATTTTTTTTCTTTCTGAAGGACTAAATTGGATTTTTTGATATTTCTCCGGACTAAAAGAGAGTTGGCAAAGTTTGCAAGGAGAATTATATATGTCTGTTTTCTTAGCTATCGTTCTAGTGTAAGTTGTGTTTAAACTCACTCAATGCATGTGTAATTCTGTGCAGTGTTTGGTAGTAGGGACCCAAACTTATATGGTCAATGGCACTGCCATACACTGACCAAGGTTGGTGAAAGTTTTACAGCTTATAGTGAATGCAATGACGAAGTATTTTAAGTGCCCATTCTGACTCTATCTCTCACGTTTACACATGGTCAAGCACTCAAGCTTTTTATCTACCAATTTCCAAGCTCTTCCTCTAGTGGTTTAGAACTTATATGTAAAAAACTGGTCATAGTGTGATGTAGTGTTGTTGGTAGCTGTTATCACTGACCATTGACCAATCAAAAATTGCTTTCACTCAGAAGCAGTTATTTACTGAATTCACATAACCATGCAGCACTTAACTTTCCTTCTCTTTTACAAATTAAAAAATTGTATAAGACTGTAAGAGAAAGGAGACATTGGTAAAAGCCTAAAAGAGTATTCAGTCATCAGTCATATATGTAAAAAAGAATCATAGTTTTATAGTACACATTATTTTGAAATTCAAATAATATGCATCTATACAGTTGCATCAATGAAGCCGTGATTGAATCATCTACAACACTGCATATGGATATGCAGCAGCTACAAGTTTGTTGGATCAAAGATAAAAATGAACTTTGACCTAACAACTTTGCAGCTGTTGCATGTAACACGTATCACCGTTGTAGATGATCCAAATTTATGGTTATCGCACATAGGAATCTACCATTAAAAATTGTTTATTGTAGAAAATGTTTCAGCTTAGACACTTAATAAAAAGTTATAAAGGAAGGAACAATTTTGGGCTTAGCTACTATTGAGAGAGAAAAAGGAATAGTAATAAAATAAAGAAAAAGAGAAGAATATACGTATAAAAATCACTTGTTAGGGCTGACCTTGGTGGATTCACTTTGACAGAAAAGTGTTTGATTTTACCAATTTCTTTGGCCAAATTTATTCGTGCACATTTTTTTTTTATCTTTGACTAAAGTCCTGTATTGACTAATGTACAACAAGAATAAGGTGAGGATGGATATGTTCAATTATTATGTGTAGCAAATTCTCAGAAATGTTGTTCCAAATAAGGCTGCAAAAGCTTTATCTTACCATTACCAATCAAGTCTTAATACTATCACACCAGAAGGGTACGTTTTTAGGTAAGTCTTTATTGACTTCATTACGGGAAAGATTCAGTCCACAGTGGGGGCAAGAAGGGACATTTTTCACACAGCTCAACTTTTTTATCCTAAATATCTTTTCTTTTTTTTTTTTGAGCAAATCCTAAATATCTTGTATGTATGTCAAATTTCAATTTTATTTATAGATTTTAAAATTTGTCTTTAACCACCTATAAAGGGATAGATGAGTTTGAGTTGACTTTTTCAATCTTTCAATTATACTTTTAAATAAATTTGTTTATAAGAATGTTATATTATTGGTGACATTGTTATATTGTTAATGTCATTGAAAAAGATAAACATGATTTGTTATAATTTGAAAGTCACTCCTTCAAAAAAAAAAAAAAATTGAAAGTCACAAACATCTATATATAATTTTAATCAAAATTTTATAAAAAAATATTGTTCATAATTTACATACGTGTTAGTGCAAAAAAAGAGTGGACATATTGAAGACTAGGAAAACATGACGACATTAACATTTATCAATTTGAAAGAATAAATTGTTTGAGATTGTTAAATTTATCCATAGCATTAGAGATAGTAAAATTATTTTAAAATGGTTGATACAAATAAGAATAACTTATTTTTATAACTATATTATGGGTATTCACAAGAAATGTGTTGGACACGCAAAGTAAGTCCTCTTTTTTTAATCGGATTTTCTTCAAACACGAGTTAAGAATGAAGACTTAACCATTTGTTTATGAAAAATTTACAATTCAGGTAAGGGTCTCTTACCTGTTGGAACCAACTACATGTTGGTAGTAAATAAAAATGAAACCTTGGATTCAAATAAATTATATATTTTCATGTAGTGATACCCTTTTAATAAGAAAAATGGTAAACATAATGTTGGTGCCTTCCAGCTCAGCTGAAAGTAAAAATACTTGCTCCAAATAAGATGAATAAAAAACCATACACATATTTCACATCCCCATTTATCCTCAATCTTCCAAATGCTAAGATATTACAGTTAAGGGAGCAGCTATTAACCTCTACTGCTTGTGAATGCTATCAAGAATTTGAATATTCAATGCATGAGAAGTACGTGCAGATACGAACAGGCAATCCAATAACTGAGGCATGGGTACAAACAGAAAGCAACAATTAAATCTGCTATGCATTCTCACTAAATTTAGGCCTTATTATAGGTACAAGAAATGTCACAGTAGATCAAAATCAAGCACTTTTTTATGCTTGGTTATTTCCTCAAGTGTTATTTTGAATGCAATTGGCAGGACTGTGAATTTTCCTTGCTATACAAATAACCCAATTTTTTGTATAAAGAAGAAATGTCATCCTTTGTATTTTTCCAATAATGATTGGTAGATTAATCAAAAATACCTTTTGAATCCATATTCCTATGATATAATCTGTGGAAGCCTGAGTTTCCAAGCCTCTTGAATATATTAATTCAAAAATAGAAAATAATTAAATGAAGTCGGGTTGACCGGTCGAAGTTAAGCATCGATGCCACATTCGACTGTTTGGATCCACCAGCTGAGGATGCGATATTACTTCGGTGATTGGAAAGTAAGCATAATGTGTGTTACATATACCTACTGTAATGCCACTATATCCAGCAAATGCACCATGAACCTGCAATACCAAAGCTGAGAATCAATATCAAATAACAAATGTACGGTACTAGTGTTAGAACAGACGCCTAGATTCGAAAAGAAACATCGACTAAAATGTAAACAAAGAACACGTGAAATATGATCACGGAGTTCAATCAATTATGTTTGTTGTATTTTTTATTTTTCAACGTAGAGTTTAAGATTAAAACTTGTGTTACGTTTAAATACTACGGTTCAGTTTACAAAACTACTCGTGAACCGTATTTCCAACAACTAGATATGGACACATAAGTGGAAATGCCATATGCATTTTGTGCTTGGGGAATTGTATTCTCATTCAAGGTCACCACACAAAACAAATAATCACAAACTAGAGAAAGCATTAAAGATAGTGGACCCTCCTAATCTTACAAAGCATAAACTAGTCTCTAAAGCTGCAATCTTATATGGAGGACAAAAAGAATCACAAAGATGAGAAGACATAACATGATTTACAAGGGTAATGCAATCCCTATTGTACTCCAGTGTTCCATTTACCACAGTTTATTATAAATATTCATATTTGACATTTCAATAATATTTACATATATAGTATATACCTTTCTCTGAAAACAGTATATCAATAGAAACTTGGTAACTTCAATTGAGATCTACATTTTTCATCCATATAATTGGGTGAAGTATAAAATAATATACAGCTAGAAGTGGTTAGCAGCAGTGTTGTCGATTGTGGATCGCGGAATAGGTGATTTGTTGAAATTCTGCTATACAATACAACAGTTCTAAAACGCGGATATTTCACAAAATTTTGTACTAAATAGCGTAACATGGCATAATTGCGATTTCTTCAAATTCTGTTACGCTATAGACGCTATTTAACAACTCTGGTCAGCAATCAGCAGTAAAGAGTTGATAAGAATAGAAGGCTGATAAACTTCCTTACGAGAACCAATAATAAAAGTGAAATTATACATATATACAACAATGGGTAAAGATAGACAGGAAGAGTGACTTACCGCATTTTGTCCAAGAACAGTGCATAAAATTCCATCTGATGCATTTGCTCGACACGCCCGAATCATGTATGTTGGATCAATATATTTCACATCAGCATGAATACCATTCTCCTTGAAATAATTTTTCGTCTGAAATAAAAACAGTTGTTCGAACGAATCACTTCAACTTCATAAACTTACAATAAAGGAAGGCATCGACATTACAAAATAACTCAACACAATATTTTTCTTGTTAGGCTTTACAACAATATACACCTTACTTAAACACAATGCTTGCATTATAGCTCAAAATATGCTGTTTGAATTTTACTTTTAACAGAATAAAACTAGGTCCAGATCACAACGAGTATAAAACTACCTCATGTCTCACTTATTTCAGAAAGCATACATGCATTAAGTTTGTGAAGAAAATGTGAATAACCTATCCAAGAATATTAAAATCACCATCCCTTGTTTTTATGTTAATTCTAGACATCTTACAGTTTCTTTCGTTATATTTGGTTTGATACTTCATCTATAAAACAATAGTATATATCCAATTTTCATAAAGTTTCAACCCATTTACATTATTGTAAGCACCATAAACAAATAATAGCAAACCTCTTGTTGGATATAAACCCCGATATCTCCAAGTTTAGCATTCCCTGAGGCATCGGTATCATTAGTTTTTTGAAGTAAATTCTGCATCAGGAAAACAAAATTTATTAGCAAGATTGTGTTTCTATGTCTGATGATGTATTCTTCGAAAAAAAATTCAGGAAGGCGAGTTTTGTCAATGTTTTATTAGCGAAAGTGATTACAAAATCTTAATCACCTGTCCTGCTCCCTCTGCCACACAAACTACAGCTGATCCCTTTGATTCTATAAGGTACTTGAGATGACTCAAAACTCCATGAGGTCCATGTAAATTGAAAGGAACCTTTGAACCACAGATAGAACTTGTATCAGTTTATCTATACGACAAAGACAGAAAGCTAGCTAGGCACAATTTTTAACTTACATACCTCGGGAATTAGGCATATGTCAATCTGTCCACTGGCTAAGGAAGATTGCATTGCTATGAATCCACTGCTACGGCCCATTAATTTCACAATCCCGATTCCGTGATATGCACTATGCGCCTAATAAGACGAGTAAAATATTCAAATATTATAGTATTTATTAAATAGAAAACAATACTGGGTTTGTCAAATTGATTCGTTATCAAGTAATTTACCTCTATATATGCAGAATATATTGCTCTTTGTGCTTCTTCAACCGCGGTGTCAAAGCCAAAAGTTTTGTCCATCAATAGAATATCATTGTCTATAGTTTTCGGCACTCCAATTACAGACACTTTAATCCGTCTTTTACAACACTGAAAACAAGAAAATCTTAAAATCATTTGATTTTCAAGACATGCTTATATATTAACTTTTATGTGCACTTCAACAAATCAAATCCAAAGAGATGATTTCCTTAAGAAATCATAGATTACAAAACGATCTAAATAAATGCAATTAACTAATATAAGGGTTAAAGGATTAAAAACCTCGTTGTGAATTGCATTTGCACCAGCATGTGTACCATTTCCACCCAACACAAAGAGCATGTTGATCCTTCTTTCCTGCAATCAATCAATAATATACATATAAAATAAAAATCACGGTAAATATAATACAGTGTGCACACACAAGCCGTCTACACAGACAAATATTACTTCTGTATGGAATAATCAATTTCATTAATAGAATGGATCCATCAACAACCTCCAAACTGTCCACAATTTCACTAACTCCAGGTCCTCCGCGTGAAACTCCTAATAGGCTGCCACCTGAGAGATGAATGTTTTGAACGACTTTCCTTGACAGCTGTAAATGTAATCACAATATTACTAGATAGCATTAGAAAGAGCTCAAGTTCAATAGACTTAGCATCGAACTTTAGTCGAATCAATTGTTGTTTAGAAGGGAAATATGAGATTACCGGTATTTCCATCAACTCTTTGTCAGAAAAGCCGCGATAGCCAAAAGGAATACCAACAATCTCGGTTACACCATATATTTCAAGTGTGATTACAATCTGCAGCACATTAAATACTGAATCAAACATTCAGAAACAAATTTAAATGCATACCAATAAAACGTACAATACGTTAACGGATATATTTGAGGTCTGCCAATAACTAAGGGATAAAAGCATTTCACTGCCCAGAAGCTACTCAAACTAACTTCTTAAAATAACCAGAAATGTGATTTTTTTTTCCTTCAAAATTTTAAACAAGCATTTTAAAAACTTTCGAAAGAGATTTTTTAACAGCTGAAACAAACGGGATCTTTATCTTTTCTCAAGAATTTGTCAAGGCCATATCAGAAACAATTTGATCAAAAGCAAACCTGTCTAATGACATCGTTAAGACCAGGACACAATCCTCCACAAGTAACAATGGCTGCCTTTACTTCTTCTGGTTTGAAGTATATATTTTTCCGAGGTCCAGCTCGATGAACCCTACAAAGATTTCAGAACCTTTTACCATACCGCTTTACGCTAGTCATAAAACAAAATTATATGCATCATGAAGACTTAAAAAAAAAGTCATAGAAACTAGACATTGTAACACAACCATTTGGTAACTTAAAAGAAAGAATAAATAACTATTGTTCATAATTTTCCGGAGAATGTTCATCTCTCAATCATACATTCTTTCCCTTTCCGAATAACAAGCTGCTAGCAATCATTATACTCAACGTAGCAACATTAAATACCAGATTGACATTAGGAAAATCAAATACGTTACCATTGTTCCACCCAATTACAGCCAGGATCAATGCACTGAGCACCAGCAGATGTAGGTGATGAATGGTATATTGTCTGAAAGATCAAAGCAAGTAAAAACATCAGCAATTTGCATTGCGAAAACATGTATTTTAAACATAATTGAATAAGATCATCAGTTAATATCCAAGTCCAGCATTTCACTTCATTTTGATTACAATTACAAAAGACATCCAATGCAAGGATAAGTGAAAAATGTAAAAGAATATTCTCTCACAAGACAAATATTAGCTTAATTGCAAAACCAAGAACGAACAAATGTATTAATCGATGTAGTCAATCATAGATAGCGGAAAATAGCGGTTTGTTAAAATTCTGCCTCACAATAGTGCTATAATGTCACTAGCCACTATTTGACAACATTTTGTACTAAATAGCGTATCGCGGAAAGAATCGTGGTTTGTCGGAATTCCGCTACGTTATAGAGATATAGTATCGCTATAGCTGCTATGTAACAACAAAGTGTTAATAACAGAAAGAGACCAATTTTCAGCCAATGAACCAGACAGCAGATTCCAACTTAAGGCAACAATTTGAGCTATTATTTATTACCCGAGACGGCTATGAACCGCCACTAAAACACTTCGCGAGGCATTCCATCCTCAAACACGAAGTTTATAGCTGACAGACATAGCACAAAGTTTTCCATAAAGAGGCCTAATATGATTGAAAATCTTAGGAAGAAAATCAAATATCACAGTCACAGCTAATAAGACACAACTTGAGATGACTTGAAATGAGACATGAATTCAAAGAAGATCCACCTAAACAATATCCAATATCTACATTAACAACAGCTATCGAGCTACCTCTTCATAATCAATTCATTGTTGTTAAATGGCGGTCATGACGCCGCCATGACAAAATGGCATGGCGGTTTTTGGGACAACCGCCATAGGAAATTTGTGAAGGAATTCCCGCCATGGCGGCGCCACATTCCGACAACATTGAATCAATTTCAATTCAAAGTTCAAACAACATAAAAGCCAAATAATGCAAACTACCTTAAGAAGCACTCTGTCATTATCACTAATATATCCATTCCATTCCTCACCAGAATCATAATTCCCATGAAAGTCTCTAGTTATAGGAGCCCTGTCATCACACAAAAGCAAAAGAGTTTAATTTTCATTCACCACAAGTAATTTTTTTTTTTTTTACAAAAATCAACAAATCACAATCAATCATATACATGTAACTTTAAAAATAGTCGCGATGAAAGTCAAACATTTTAATCCAATTGACAATTACAATTGATCAACAGTGTTATTTTTTTAAACTAAAGTATATTTTTTTAGGCAAATAGGGTACAAAACTACAAATATCACCATCTAAAACACCCTAACTAGATTAAAACATAAAGGAAAGTCACAGCCGAGGGACATAAAACCTGAGCCAGTGAAAGCAAAAAGCAAACAACACTAAAAAGCGTGTGTTACAAACAACCTAACGAAATGTTCCAAATACGGAGCAATCTAGCAGTTAACTGTATATGAGAACCGGAATCAAATTGCAAGAAAATGTGGCGTGTGTGAATCGCGAGCACTAACGTATATATGAATTACATAAATAACAAAAAGAGTTAAATTTTGGTAAAGCTTAAACAATTCTACACCGTCAACAAATCACAATCAATTATACGAACGACTTTAGAAGTAGCTACAATTAAAGTGTCAATCATACAAGCCAACTAAGAAAAGAATTACAAACCTCATTTTGAGACAAAAAGTAGAACGCATAGAAGAAGCATCAGGGAAAATATCAGTAACATGAGGGAGTCTAAACCGTGCCTCAAAATCTTCTTTAAACTTATCTTTCCAATCAGGATCATTGTAATCAATTTGGTTTTGTCTCTTCAGCTCTGAAAAGACACGAACGTTGTTAGAGAGTTTGAATGAATGGAAAAGACGATGGTTGGTTTTGGAGTAACGGTGTGAAGAATTCGTTAAACCATGCACATGATGATGATGGTGAAGGGTGGTGGTGAGGTTAGGGGTGATCACGTGCGTATTCATGAATGAATATGAGAATCGTGATCGTAGGAACAGAATACAAAGGTTTTGTTTTGTTTTTTTAAGGTTCGGTTTGGTTAGGTAGTTTTTTGTTTTTTTAATGATGATGTGTTTTCACATGAAACATGAAAGCAAAACAAAAGAGAATGGGAAAATTGGTGTGCACTTTCTATGGTGCCGGTATCTATTGTTTTCTACGGCTGATTATGAATGAATCTTCAACTTCCTAATGTTACAAGGAAAATTCAAATTTGAGGAGTCTAATGTTTTTAGGTGTGATTTAAAAATATAAAATTTATATTATATTTGTTAATTGTTATGAAAAAGATAAAAAAAAAAATTCTTTAAAGGAAGGTAAGTATAATATGCTACTACTCTAAAAAAAAAATATAGTTTGTTAGTACAAAATCTCTATACCTACTAGTGTTCAAATTTTATTGCGCTAATCGATTCTATATTTATACTATATAAAGAAAATGATATGTTTTAACTCTTTTGAACAGACTTTTTCTCTTTCTAAAATTACTCTCAACTTTCAGTACAAATAACACATAACAAATAGATAAGAGTAAATTCAAATATTAAAATAAAAGTGTAACAAACACAAATCTGCAGTTTTTTCCTTTATCATTTAAAAAGTGTAACAAACTAGATAAGTGTATTTATACTTACATTTTCATTATTCCAATTATACCCTTAAACAACGACTTTTTCTATAATAAATATTGTTGTTGGTATCATTAAAAAAAGAATTTAGATTATATTTTTTTTGTTATATTGTTTGTTTCATTGAAACAGATAATCATGGTTAATTTGATTTGTCATAATTTGAAAGCAAAAACCATTTATATTTTTACTTTTAATCAAAATTAAAATTTTATAAAAAAACACTGTTCATAATTTTCAAACGTTAGTGCAATAAAAAAAACGGAAAGACAAACATGTGAATGCTTGTGCTTTCGCTAGTGTATAGATGATGAATATTTTGCATTTTCATACGATAACAAACCATACTTATCTATTTCAATGATACCAACAATATAACAAATATAATATCTTTAAAAAAACATAAAAAATATAATATAAATTTTTATCTCTAAAAAAAATATAATATAAAATTTTATCTTTTTGAATGACATTAACAAAATAGCATTTTTATAGTCAAATTTGTTTAAGGGTATAAATTACGAACAATAGTTTTATAAATTTTTGATTAATATTAATTTGATTTTGATTAAAATTATTGGCAGAGATAATACATATTTTTCACTTTCATATTTCATATTGTAACGAACTATACTTATCTTTTTCAATGCACCAACAATATAAAAAATATAATATCTTTAAAAAAACATAACAAATTTAATATTTTTTTAAAAAATATAACAAATATAATATAAATTCTTATCTTTTTTAATGACACCAACAAAATAGCATTCTTATGGTCAAATTTACTTAAATGTATACTTGAAAGGAGAAAAATACAACCCAAAATGGTATTTTTTTTATAGATAGTATAGATAAATAATTTTAATCTAAATCAAATTTCTTAAAAACTGTTGTTTTTAATTTTACTTTGTTCTCTTGTACTACACTCTTTTCCCATTTATCTCATTCTTTCCAATAAAAAAAAAGTTTTATCTCATTCAATTTTTCTATTAAGGTTTTTAAAGAGACAATTGCTTTTAGTTTTTACGAGTGTTCTCTTGAGTTTTGGCCTAATCTTTCCAAATTGTACTTTTCCTATTTTTATTTTAATATAATTAAAGGTGTTGCAAATGATATGTGGCACTTATAGGGTACCAACATAGTCATAAATGTCATGTAATATGAAATATGCAATTATATAGGCTAACAAGTCATGCTAAGCTTTACCCTAAATATTAGTTTATGATAAGTAACAAGTTAAGCCTATGTCTTGAACTTTTTGATCGGACCAAACATGGATAGAGATATTAAATGGGTCAAATCAGTTCAATGCATTCTGGTGTGACGAAGAGATATTAAATGGGTTAGGTCGGTCCAATGCAATCTAGTGTGACGAACTTGAGGATGTTTTACCATGCATCCCAACAATTATACCTATAGCCCTGTAAATCAACAAAAATATCAATTTAAACCTTTCTAAGACATCCCTTCAGACATTTGCCTTATCAAGTTTTTCGAAAATTGTAAGTAACGCACAGGCTTTCCGGAAATTTAGTGTAAATTAGATACCAGCAACAACTGTGGACTATGATTATTGGTCTCGTCCATTTTTGTTATTTTTCGTCTCCTTGTCTAAGATCTGGAAATCAACGGTCGAATCAATCAACGGTGCTCTGGTTTTGGTGCCTCGGCCATCTATGTCTTCTTCTTCTCTTATGGTGAAGTGTTGTTACTTGTAAGTGTATTGGTTTTTATTTGATGACACTGATGATTTTGGAGTGATGAGAAAGTGGAAGAAGGGTTTAGAGGGTGCTGGGGATTCACATATATATATCTATCGAGATTATTTTTTCCTTTCTTTCAACGAAATACTAGTTAATACCTATGTAAATTTATGAAGAATAACTAATAATAATCAAGAATGTGCTTAAAAAGAATTAAGTTGATTTCGGATTGCTAATTTTGTTTGATTACAAAATACTTTGATCAAAGTTTGTCGGTATGATAGATAATTTCAAGAAACTTGGATTGAATTTCTGAAAAATTTGATGGGGTGAATGGGTGTGATTGAGCTTGTTATTGAGCTAAAAATTATTATTAATTACTCACTATGGGCTATGCAGGCAATGAACTGGTCTAACCCTTTTTCGTTTATTCACTCATTTCATTTTTTTATAGCATGATAATTTGACACTATTATCTATTTATGAGGTATTTTTTTTTAAGGAATTTGTGAGGTATTATTAGATGCACATGTTTGTTCGTTCACTTGGACCAAATTAATAGTTTAGAAACTCTAATTTTAAAAGATTTAACTAAATGTATCTTTTTTTATTAATTTTATATATTTAAATATATTTTTATTAATAAATTTTAAATTAGATAATAATTGTTAAAGCTTCATTCTAATATTAGTTTCTTAAAAATTACATTGCGATGTTGCTAATAGATCGGTTCGACCTAACCCACAATTTATCCTGACTAATTGGGGTGTGACAAGAAGACCTGATTGTTTTGGCTATGAGCCTTGTCCATTTTGATAGTTCAATGTTTGAGTCTTGCAAAGCTTAGTTCAGTTTAGTCTATTTTCTCCACTAGTGTTAACACTGCGATATTACTTGAAATTAAGTTTAGGGGTCAAAACTCCGTTGGGTTGACCTGATAGTATGTGTAAGGGACGACACAATGTGTTCATCTCTAAGTCACATGTTCGAATTCTCATAATGCTAATAATTCATGTGTTGCCCAAGTCAATACAAGACTTTGCTTTGACTTCAAATTTAGCCTCCTGAACGGTTGAATTGGTCCCTCAAATTATTAAAAAAAAAAAAACAAAGTTAAGCGGGGTGAAAATATATTTTGCATTTTTTCAAACAAAAATTATAGTGTTAACAAGTGGGAGAAAATGGTACACATCCAATGAGATACATCAAGCATGTGCAGATTCTACTTGATTGTGCTTTAAGGGCAACCCAACCAGCCTTATTTCTTCCACGTAAAGCAGAATTTTCAATTAATTTTGGAAAATTAATTGTGTCTCCTCGTTATCATCCATGCAAAGTGAAATCTATGCTAATCCAGTAAGAGCTATTTGGTGTCTAATTTTGTAGGATCTAACTGAAACATCTCTTACTGTCACATTTTCTCTAAGCACCTTATGTTGTGTCCTATTCCTTACATAGTGTCACACAGGTCCCATCTCACCATGTCCAAATCATATTGCTAGTATATAAATTATGCATATATTTCAAAGTTGCACCAAATATAATTATATCTTTAATTGAAATAACATGGATCATCATGGAATGTACACCAAAGGTAAAATGAAATTCTAGCTTCACTCAATTAATTTTATTTTTTTCATTCTTCATAGTTTTGTTGATAAAATTCTTAGTGTTTTTTTTTTTTTTTAGATATGTCAAATAAAAATGTTCTTGAAGTTCCTGTTTCAGCAGAGGAGTTGAAGATACGAAGTGAGCTTGCAATGATGATTGAAAGAGATTTAGAAGAGGAGATTAAGGAAGGTTTATACAATCTTGCTCGTCGATTGCTGCGGATTTTTCAGCAGAGGAAGGAGAGAGATGCAAAAGAGGCAGCATTTGATAAAGTAGATAACAAAATTAGAGCACTTTCTGAGGTGATTATAAGAATGAGAATGGAAGGAGGAACTAAAATTGAAATCAAGGAGGTTAACAAAGAAGCAAACAAAAAGGGATGTGCTTTTACACCAAATTTTAGACCCAAAAAATGTTTGAAAGAAGTGAAGAAGATTGATTGGGAGAAGAGTTTGAGGGCAGGTTCAAGCCCTGTTCCTGTAAAAGGATCATATGTTAGATCAAAGCAAAAGGATAAAATAATAATGAGGGGTAAAAATGCAAGTGAGGATAAGAAGCTACTTCAATTGGTGTGGAAGGTTTAAAGCTCAATTTCTTGGGTTTTATTTTCTTGCTTTTTTTAATTGGATTTTGTATTTCTTACTATGCCTATTATTTTGGGATGAATTTTCCTGATCGGATATGAATAAAGTTGCTTTGATGAAATAATGTATCAATTCAGTGTGTGATATAATGATATCAAATTGAAGTATAGTGTTAACATGAACAACTACAACTATTTGTCAAAATAAATTAAAATAATGTAAAATCATTTATATTAGCTATTAGTAAGCTTGCTGAAAAAAAGCTACTATTAGTAAGCAACTTTAGTACACTGTTAACGGTCAATCCATTCTCCAGTTTTAAACTCTAAATGTTTTATGCGGATGTCCATTTTTTACGCTTTTTTTGTAATTTGGTTTTGCACCTATAGACGGGTTCGTTGAGTTACGTCTGTGATTATTGTATTTTTGTTAGGGTAGTATCAAGTTGTTCCATTTGGACTGATTTATTACGATGTATCTCATTTGGCTTGTTCCTGGGTGAGATCGAATTCCCCCGGTCTTTGTAGTTGTTTCTTTTTATTTATTTTCTTTTCTTTTTGGCTTAAAAAAAGTATACTGTTTTTATTTGTTATTTTTTTACTCAAACAATTTCCATTTGTAAACGAAGATAAGATTGATACAATCAAATTAAATAAACTTGTGTTGGAGTATTTGACATTCGCAAACAACACAAATAACTATCCTTCAACAACAAAACAAATAAGCACAAATAACTAAATAAGCGAATTACACAAGAACGAAAGATATACAGCACAGAAAAGCCAACAAGACATTACAAATCTAACAACTTAATTTTAACAAACCTAGCAGTTTCATTCGGACATGGTCAATGGCCAAAGAGAAAAGAGGGTCCATAATCTTCAATTTTATTCTCATATAGTTACAAACAAGGTTTTACAACTCTATAGTTTATCTCAACCCGTTTTACGTAGGTAAATTCGACTCATAAACTCGTATGAGTTTACCTAAAATTAAAATTAGTTGATGTCGGTGGCAGACATGTTTGCATTGGGTTGCGGAGAGGGTGATGAGGCTTGCAAATGGAGGAGGCGTTTGTTTGCGAGGGAAGAGGAACAGGTGGCAGAGATTAGTTTACTGTTAACGAATTTTGTCTTGTACAACGTTTCTGACATATGGGTTTGGGAATTAAATTCATCCAAACTTTATTATGTGAGAAGTGCGTCGTCTCTCTTGATGCTTGCAATTGTATAGGGGGATGTGGCTTGTACGAGGATAGTGATAATTTATTCGTCTGATGTGCTGATTTTGGAAGGCTTTGGAATAAGGTGGCAGACTGGTTGGGCTACGAATTTGTGGGACATGGATTTATCCAGGATCATAGGAACTAATTTTGTGCATTGGGTAGCTTATCTAAACGAGATAGTACTATGATGTCTATTACATGGGCGTCTATAGTTTGGGTAATTTGAAAAGAGTGTAATAATCGTATTTTTCAGCGGCAGGTGGGGCCTTTGCAAGTTTTATTAGAGAAGATGAAACTCCAAATTTATTGGTGGTTGAAGGCAAGACTTGTTTCTTTTGATTTTGATTACCGGTTTAGGAGGTTGCATTCTCAGAAATGTTTGTTGTCTGTAATTTAGCTTGCTTGTTTTTTGACGTTGTTTTCCTTGTTGTGACTTTTTGTACCTTTTGGAATTAGATCTGGTACGTCTTGTGCTGGATGGATTCCTGTTAATCTAATTCCATTTTGACTTGTTCCAAAAAAAAATCAAAATGATATAAAATTTATTATTTACATGACATATGTAAGCTAGTATAACATTAGTGCGTATACCTGTGTGATACACGGAGAATTTTTTTTATTGAATTAAATTAAAAATAAAACATTTTGTATTTTATATCTTAGATTATTTTAAGTTTGACACAAAATTTTGAAAGTATACAACAAACCCGAAAAAAGATCACATGAAAATAATATGATTTTCAAACTTCATTTTTTATCACTTTCACCAAAATAAAAAATTGAAATTCATTGTTTATATATAAAATAAATTTGAATTAACATCAATATCCAACCAAGACAATGGAATGAGGTTGAATAAATACATTCAAAATTAATTGTATTGCTCCAATATATTCAAATTTTTTGGAAGCAATACAAACAATATCAATGATTTGTTTTTTCATCTAAGAAGATTTTCTTCTCATTGCTCTCTAGAATTTACTATTATTCTGGTGAAGCTTGCAATCACACAATCTTGCTAAAGCCTTTTTATGTTGGCCGATATATGTTCTTCCGTGTGAAATTTGTGATGCTTTGGTCACCTTCATCACTCCTAGTAAAAATAATCAAAATATGTCATCAATATAGATAAGAAGGCAACAACAAAAGAGGAAAGAAGAGTTATCACAAAATGGCAATTGATATGATATACTCCATGAAGCATAGACATACTAAAACAAAGGAAGGAACATAAATCTTAAACGAAATTCCCTTAAAAAATGAATGACAAATTGCACTTTGATTTGTGTGTTTTTTCCTTTTGGAAAATAAATTAACCACAACTTTTGAAATCCTCAAGTTTCAATGCTCTCCAAGATAAAATAGTTTTTCCTATGCTTATCAAAGGATGTATATAAAGTGATGTAAGACTCCCATATAAAATTTAAATGGGATAATAGAAGTGGGGGCAATCCTGACCTCACAAGCCGCTTTTGTGGGGTTGTGTTAGGGTCAACCATGATTTCTAAGATGATATCAGAGTCTCTTCAATATCCATTGGACCACCTGCTATCAGGTTTTCGTTATTGGGCCACCCACCATTTATGTCCACGAACCAAGCCTAATAATGCTGGTCGTGAGGGGTTGTGTTAAGATTCCTACATTGGAAAGGAGATGGACTGACAATGTGTTTATAAGTGGGGGCAATTCTCACCTCACAAGCAGGTTTTGTGGGGTTATATATGTTAGGTCCAACCACAATTTTAAGAGTACCCAACCACCATAATATAACATTATGTTCAACTAAATATCCAAATACAAAATTAACTTTCAAAATCATAAGTTTCACAAGTCTCCTAAGTCTTAACCATCCAAAAAAGCAAGTTTCACAAGTTCTTAAAGTTGATAATAAAACTATCCAAAAAATAAACTAATTAATTTCTTCAAAAGGTCAATCCTTCTAAAGTTCCATAACATCATTTTCATTTGTGTCTTCATCTCCAACTTCATCAAATTCTTATCCAGATGATAAACACCATCACCGCAACCCTAATCGGTGTCACAATCACTGGTGTTAGAATTGAAATTTCCACCGTCTGAATCAGAACCCTAACTGGTACGTACTCCCTTTTTCATGGTTAGAGAACTTTAAGAAGAAAGAAAAAGAAACGTTTCATTTCACGAAGCCAGACAACATGTTACTATAAATGCAACTATTAAGTAAATGTTTCAGTCTTTGGGCTTGAAGAAAAGGAATTGGGTCTAAAAAAATGGCCCAATTTTTTTTTAGACTTAAACTCGGTTGAGCTTACACGATTTTACCGATTTCAACACGTGTTAACTCGGTCAAACTCGTCAAACATTTCAATTTTACCAGAAACCGAGTTTACATTCGAGTTAACACGATTTTGACACCTAAAAACATAAACTCGATAAACTCGCGAGTTAACACTCAATTTATAGAACATAAGTTACAAATCATTTCTTTAACTTGTGTAGGTTCAATTTGACTATATGTGATCTCAGATGTAGAGAAAATGTTGAAGTTGGCATTAGCCACCATTAACATTGTATGCAAAATGCACTTCTAAGAGGGTCACGCACTTGTGGAGTTTTTCAAAAAACACCATGGATATACATATTGAGCATTTAAAAATAACATTAGGACACCAAATAGAAAGCAAAATAGGGAAAACATAAAACACCAAGAACTAAATAGATGTTAGATCTCAAATGATCAATGAAGAGTCCAAAACACAAAAATGCTATGATGACTTTAGAGGAGGATGCTTTGTGTATGTGTAACACTCGTTTCCCAAAAATCGCAATCTAATAGATAAATCAGAGTAACATCATAAAACGGAGTATTACGCTTCTATTTCATTCAAGTAATAAATAGGAAAATTTCTATTTATTTAAATCAATCCTGTCAACAATATTCACTGAAATCGCAGCG
>Ga0315915_1001672_pt1 | contig 27164 bp, 14 predicted proteins | sample MpolbnodulesMG_FD_207738 | JGI IMG/M metagenome (GOLD analysis project Ga0315915, IMG submission 207738) | Medicago polymorpha root nodule microbial communities from Los Angeles, California, United States - branched nodules | ecosystem: Host-associated > Plants > Roots > Nodule | place: USA... | reverse complement strand
CTCTAGACATGGATGGTAATATTTGATAATCACTTTTAATCTAGAACTTAATGCTTTTGGGTAATTTAATCGATTGGGAAATCGTCGATTAAACTATCCAATCGACTTTGTGTTCGTTTAAATGTTTGGTAAATCGATGTTTAAACGATCCCTTAGAAATAACGATGTCATTTGGACACGAATGATATTGTCAAGTGATTGTGATAATATCGTTTGATAAGTTAGAATCTGTTACTTGGTCGAGATATTGCAGCTGTTACGCTTGGTTGATGTCTCTGACCCCAAGCGAAATACCCTATCTCTTCTCGTTTTACTTTTATGTCGAATAGAACAATAGTTTTACACAAACAAACAATTTATACCCAAACACTTAACGTGATGAATATTGTGAAAATACTTATGAAATACGCAACTCGGAAACGATCCTATTATACTTACGTGTAAATAGTTTTATAACATGTAAAAATATTACATCACATGTATATGTTATGTGTTAGATTATAATTAGGCAACAGTAAAAATAGGATGTATAAAACTTTAGCTATGTTTTCTCCTTTTTAACAATCAGTCGTTCATACTTAAATTAGTAATGTAAGTTTTAAAATTTGGATGCCTATGCTTGTGCTTTGCAGGAGTCGGAACAATTTGGGATTCCTTTTGGCAACTTTTCCATTGTTCCATTTTCCCAGGTTCTTCTCTCATATAGATATTTCAGTTTGGATCTGTCATCTGTGTTTTAGTTCCCTTGTTGTAAGCAATATAAAGATAAGGGATTCAAGGAATGTTTTGCAACATGTCGAACAAAGACGTGAGTATTTTATGAGTAGTGATACAAAAAAACTCACATTCACACACTCTCACATGGGAGTAGTACATAGTGTGTATGGAGAAAAGGGTGTCCATGAAACATTATTAATTTTATACATCATCCTTTTAATCGTATATTTAAAAATTTTAATTTTGTAATAAATCAATCACCTCATTAGATTTTCTAAACCCTATTTTATAAAATGAGTCTTGTGCAAAGTAACAAAAGAAATAAAATCATATTTCAATTCTAATTTTTTATAATCATACTTTTAAATATGTACAATATGTTGGACAATGTACCCCTCTACTACACAGGAGAGCTCAAGTTGAAAAAGATGCAAGACATACATGCCAAGTGAGTTTTTTTTTGTTTGGAACTTTGAGTTTACAAACCAATTTTCAATGACCCAGATCATATAGATGAGAACCATCAACAATTTTACTAACACACATTCTATAAATGCTACACACCGAATAATTACCATTTTTTTCACTTTTCCAGATCAACTTATCTTCTACAACCAAAGGTTGTAATGGTGTATTCAATATCAGCTAGGTCATACTTGGATCAAACATATTATAAATTAAGGGAGTGTTCCATACCTTAGATGATTGATCAATATTGTCCTTCACCTTTACGTGAGCTAGGGGCGCATAAATAGGATTGACAACTGTCAAAAACAGTTCGTCTTTTAACCACAATGCACTAAATAACGAGATCTTCTCACCGGTTCCTATTCGCCATCTTGCTCCTTTTATTACAACCATCATTATACTAAATATGATTCACCACACATAGCTCAGATTATTTTCAATCTTTGACCCTATAAAATCATTGTTAGAAAAATAATGAGCTTTAAATAACCTAGTCACAATACTATAGTGATTCCTTTAAAATTTTCAACCGTATTTACCAAGCATTGCCACAGTGAAAGAAGTAAGTAACAAACCAATGTGCTCCTTCCGATTAAGCCGAATGAAATATCTTATTAACGAATCAAATACATTTCACGATCCTTTAATTTAGATGTTTATTACTACAAATTAGTCTTTTAAGTTTTTTTATTTGTTACCAATTGGTACTTTTAAGTTTTTTTTTTGTTACAAATTGGTCCAGTCCTTTAAGTCATAAAATATTTATATTGTCTCTCATTTTTTTTCAATCAACTTCGTTAAAAAGTGTTTATGTATCATTTAACATTGAGGTGGCAGATCTAAAAGTGTTTATGACAGCAAACATAATTTTTTTTGAAGAGGCAGCAAACATAATTAGTTACTCACATTTTCTTCTTTCTGTCTTTGAATTCAAGCATAATTTTACAGATAAGTATTTCATCAGGAATATTATCAAGTTCTCTGCAAAAGAATATTATAAATCAAGTAGTCGATCAATTTTTTTCTTCAAATCAAGACTGAATAAGATAATGGTGTATATATTTATGACTTGAAAGACCAATTTGTAACAAAAATAAATTTGAAAACAAATTTGTTGTAATCATCTAACTTAAATGATCAGATTTGTCCAACTTTTTATTATTGTTAAATAAATTAGGAGATATGAACTCCGCCGGATGAGAAATCCTCATCGATGAAAGAGAGGAAATTGTTAATTTTTGGCCTATATGTAGAATATTAACTTAAAATCATATCAACATTAAAGAATTTGTTCGTATGAGATAAAACGCCTGTATATTATAGTCTAAAACAATGTCATTTATAAATATCATATGTAATACCTCAAACCAATAAGATAACATTGTTTTTGAAGTCAATCAAATGAAAGACAAATTCAATGGATAATTCTACAAAACAAGTATTCGAGATGATTGGATCATTTTCCTCATTTATTTTGACTATTCTTTGGGTCTCCTTACATGCCTATGCAAAAAGTTCAACTCAATCGCCTATAAATCACCACAAACATAATAGACCAAAAGCAACAATTTAAAATGATGCAACCAAAAAACAACCAAATACCATTAATTTCGTAATTGGAAGAACCAAACACGATTTTAGTAAGAGGTGACTTCGTCCAGCCATCCAAATAGGCCATAAACAAATACTATTGTCAAAACAACCATTATAGGAGATCTCATTATTTTTAAATGTCAGGCAGCACATATGGATAAAAAAAATATGTAGTTCCAAAAACAAGCACCCAAGAAGTAGTGATCACAAACGTCTGAGTTGTTCTCCCTCCAAACGTCTGAGTTCTCCCTCCAAACTTTCTCTCCATAATGCCAAACCCATGGTTTGCCTAAATTGAATATCAAGGCAATCATCCAGCAGAAACAGTACGCGATAAAAAATCCTCTGAACTCTATTGTCATTCCCTCAGATGGTGCAAACGGAATTGACCATGACGACTGTCTGCGTCCAGAAAGGTCACTAGGAGGAATGCCAGATTGTTCCATCTCCTGCAAGGCAAATAATAATCATTTATAAGGATTCAAGTTATGTAAGCAAAGTTAATTGTGTATGTACTTGGTTTGATTGGCTCTTTGCCATATGTAAGCAAAGTTAATTGTGTATGTACTTGGTTTGATTGGCTCTTTGCCATGGTGTTGTAGCAAGTGTGAGTTAGAAGTCACATATCAGTTAAAAAAGCAGAGTTGGACACTTTATAAGTGACCGGATGAACCCATTACCTTAAGGTTTTGGGAAAAAATGTGGTGTCTCTCACTTGTATGATTGCTTTGAAAATATATATCGAGTGATAACTTTGAAAGGTTTTGGATAAATTTCAAATCTCTAGTATCTCTGTAATACTCTAAGATCAAAGAAATATTATTCATAGGTACTATCTCATTCTCCAAGAACATTTTATTCTATATTTTGTAGAAATACAAATGATCAAATTTTTCTTATATTAAATAGTGTTTTTAATATTATATGTTATTTAAAAATAATTATTTACAACATAGAAAATGATTTTTTTTATGTACCAATTCGAACTCAAATAGGTTATTAACATTAGTATTTAGTTAAAAAAAGTTAAATACGAAGTGTTACCCGAAAAGGTGCATCATATGCTAGCCCAAGACTGGTTTGTTGTCCCTGCACAAGAACGGTAGAACCCTAGAAATCAAAGAATGACATAATTATTAAAGGATAGACTATTGTTTTGCATGTTTAATGATTGTATGGCACTAGATAAGTTTCTATGTCACATGTCAAAGAATCATAATTATATTATGTCATAGCAATATCGAGGATTAACTAGTTTAATAAGGATTTTTTTCCCTTGATAGATTTGATACAAGTACAACTCACACATAGAAATCATATAAAAATGGCTTAATTGCACTTTTGGCCCCCTATGTTTTAAGAAGTTGCAATTTTGACCCCCTAACTAATTAAAATACAAAGCAGCCCCCTATGTATTGGATCTTTGGTAGTTTTGGCCCCAATAACCTTTTTAATGAAATGGCACTTTCGAAAATCATGGAGATCATGGTTAGTCAAAGTTTGATAAACAATAAAAATCAATTTGCTATGCATTTGCAACGTTCTCTTTGTTGTATATAACATTTCCATTAGTTTTAATATTTAAGCTTAAATGCATTATCTTGTCAATTTTTTTTTTTTGAAAAGTAAAAAAAAAAAACTTAATACAGCATTAGTCCCATATTTTTTTTTTGTAAAACCACAATTTTAGTCATTCATCTTTTATTGCGCAATTTCGGTCCCATATTGGTTTGGCCAAAATAGGAAAATAAAAAAATATTTACAACGTTTAAACAATTTAAAAAAAAAAAACTAAACTAGAGTTTTTTTTTTTGTAGTGACTGAACTAGAGTTTACTAGCTGAGGAACATCTCAACTTATATTCAAAATAAGAGAGAAACTTATAAAAAAAATTCCTAATAAAAAAAAGGTTTATTTAGTAAATGGTTTTTATAAATATCCAAAATTTGGTTTTAGTCACTGAAAAAAATCATACTTTTTAGTCTCTTAACATTTTTAGTTATAAAGACTGAAAATATAGATGAAAATTTTTATAGAACTTTTTTTTTTGAGCAAAAGCATTTTATAGAACTTAAAATTACAATTATTTTATATGAATTAAAAACAGAATTTCAAAAAAGTAATTAATTTCCTTAATTTCAAAAAATTAATTAATTTCCTTGATTAAAAAAACACATTTGAATCTACCAAAAAAAAAACACATTTGAATCTACCAAAAAAAAAACACATTTGCAAAAAGATAAGAAACTAATTAATCTCTAGGCACGACACCCTTGCAGAATCAATCAATCTAGTTTAATGGGAAATAAAAGAAAATTAAAAAATAGTAAAAACCAGGATTTCAGAATGAAATCGAAATAGAAATTATAACAAAATCAGGGGAATAAAAAACATGAGAAAAATGGAGGGAAAATGATTGTTGTGAATTTCATAAGACAACACCGACACACACAAATAAAAATCAATAAGATCTTACATAAATCCTACATAAAAAACTCTAAAGAAGACGAAACTCAACACATATGTATTGAAGACATATTTTTCTGATGTGAAACAAACAGCAAAAGTGTGTTTGAACCGATGGGTTTAGAACGAAAAGATTTTATTTTTCTTTACCATGAATACTATACAATATTTAAAAAAATTGAATTAACAACACGGAAAAATGATCATATAATACTTCAATTAGGTTCAAATTCAGGTTAACTAAAAGTTTTATGATGAGAGATTACCTTGAAAAACTTGAGAAAAACCTTGTCGGACACCAAACCAAAGGTTAGAATGAAAATATTGTTACTGCCGCTGCAAAACTCTATAGACTATCCGAAATTTATTAGGACCAAGCTAAGAAGAGCCACAATTAAAAAAGGAATCAAGATTTATAATAAGGAAACACAATTTATTTTCAAATTAAAACCCACTGATTATGCTATCAATTGATAATAAGGAAACACAATTTATTTTTACATTAAAGAAAAACCACTAATTATTCACTTGCTTGATTCATGCCATTTCCTAATTAATTAGTTTTTTGTGTGTGAATTTGGTATCTATGTATTGCCTCCGATTAGGGGGCTGCAAAACGGGTATGATTCAATCAGTTTAGCCCACTATTTTTGGGATTGATTTACTAGAAAAATTATGTGGTGAATTTTTTTTTTTACTTATTTTTTTTTTGGAGAGATTTTTTACTTATTTTATATTTTCGGGTTTATTTGGTTGGATTAATTTTGTGATTTGTTTTATATATTGGTCGATTTGTTTTATTTTGCCTTTTTAATTTTGTTGGATTTACAATGGTAGCATTGCTGCTATTAGTTAAATTTGTTTTATGTTGTTTAATTTTTTGATGGCGTTGGATTTTTCTCTTAAGCTTGTTTAATCTGCTGTCTCTTTTTGATGGTGTTGAAGCAGTGCATATACAGGAAACACATTAACAAAGGAAACGAGCTAGATGAGAGAAACGAAGGGAAGAGAAAGATGCTGTGTACACAGCGGGGCACCGAACACTTGCGATTTTTTTTTTATACTTGCACACTGTGGGTGATATGCTACAATGTCGCAGGCTAGTATGTGTTTGGGGTGACGTTGTCTTTTTTAAAATTGCGTCTAGAAGTCCCAAAAATATGGAAGCTTGGTTTTCCAACTTCCTATTTCCACGTCAGATTTGGTTAGAAACACATGTTTTGTTGTCTCACCACTAAACGAGACAAGTGCTTAAACACACGGTGGATCAATTGTTATTTTGCTTTGTTATCATCAAAACATCAACAAAAAAAAAATCAAAACATCAACAAGCATGATATTGTCTCTGAATCAACGTAGTTATAACAAAAGCAATAATAAGATAAAGAAGCATTTTAACCTTAGACTCATTGCAATATAAAATTTGTTGCAACAACAAACGTTAAACATGATTTTTCACCTCAATGTTATAACCATCAATTACAAACCACAAATTCAAACAAGTTTACAACACTCATTAAAATAGCAATTAACTTTCTATCAACCATCATCCTTCAATTTCACTTTTTAAGTCCTTTTGAGAGCTACAGAAGACACCACAACCAAACATGCTAGGAAAACCGACGCAACGAAAGAAGCAACCACAGCCAAACTTGAACCTTGGCAAAAATCAGTGAACTGCTGACAAATGGCATTCCAATTTGCATCTTGACTCCCATTGTGTGCTAAGTACACAACAGCTGCAGCAGATGAAGCAGCTGCAACCACTAAGGCCATTAACACCTGCAATTAGGTAGTCAACATTTTTTTCTAGTTAAGTTTAGAATGATTATTTGAAATAAGATATAGCGATGATTATTGATTAGTGCGTTATCGTTACTCATATTGAATTTTTGCTTACTAAATCAATGATCACAAGTAGAAACCGTGGACCGGCTGCAAGGGGTTTAACAATGCAGACAATTGAGAATGGTAAGGAGAGGATGAGAAATCCAGCTGCTACTCCATTTGCCACCACAAAGAATCTGCATGTTGAGATCCATAAAAAAGGATGATATTTAAATCTATAATTAGTAAAGATCCCAGGTAAAATTGCAGAGATATGAAGGAGGAAAAAAAAAAAACTATATGCATATTTGATTTCTCTATTTTTATCTTAAACTATATTTTAGTCACCCTATTTTAAAATTTGGGATTTTAGTCCCTAACTTAACAAATTTGGGATTAAGCCTTGTTTTTTTACGATGTGTCATTTTAATTGATGATGTGATATGAGAGTGTTTATTTGGAGAGAATCCTCCAACAACATTTTTTTTTCCTTCCGATTTCATTCATCAAATGTAAACCTATTCTTGAGAATTTTATTGTTTCTAATTCAAATCAACAATGTCGTGTCACCAAATATGATTTCACGTCATTAATAAATATGACACGTCATAAAAAGCAAACCTCAAATTAAGTTGTGAGAAAAAATTTCTGAAACATAGGGACTAAAATTCTGAATTTAGAAGTGAAAGATCTAAAATTATGTTTCATTTAAAATAGAAGGGCCAACAATACAATCAAGTATAAAACTGCCTAACATGCCATTCTTAAAAAGTATTATTGAAATAAAACTGAAAATGCATTATTGTATAATTGGACATCACCGTTATGCATGTAACTATAACTTACTTAAACATTGGAAAATCATCCCATTGAGCATGAAACTGAAGGAACTGAGTAAAGAAAGGAAGTATTTGTTCATTAGTCCCCATAATGACAGTAGCACCAAGAGCAGCACCAATGGTACCAAGCCTCAAAATGAAGTCTAAGATTGCAATTCCCTTTTTCATTCCACCTTTTTGGAGTGGAGTAGCTTTTGTGGTAACAACAGCTGCAGCATGTGGAGGAGAATGATCTCCATCAATGGATTTCCCTTTTCCATTACTTCTTGTCCTCTTGGATTCTAGGATGGGAGCTGTTGATGATTCCTCAACTTCTCTTCTTGAGTCCATTTGAACAATCAGATTTTGTAAATGCTCTCTTGAAGGTTATATGCTGATATGGAGAAAACTTTTCTGTTGTATGTAATGTTGAATCTGTTACTTATGTATATATAGATGCATAAAGAAGTTGGTTTAGAAATTTAATTAATGAGGTCTTTGAAGTTAATTATGTGAAGATTTTGATTGTGATAAGGTTTATCATTAAGGAGTTGTTAAGAACTCACTTGCTCCACCTCGTACCAAAAACGTTCTTATTTGATTTTGTTAGGTTCCTACCACCAATATGACTAAACCACTAACTAAGCCTCAATGATTGTAAACCAAAGAATAAATAAATATATTTACGGATGACTTGTAGTATGTATTAGATAAGATAACCTAATTTTATGTAAGAATTGGCTAAGTTATGTCAAACCGGAAAATATTAGATAAGATAAATATATTTCGGGTCATACTTTTTCTTAAGGGGAAAAATTTATAGGATAGATATTAGTTTAATGATACATGATGGTACATCAATAAAAACACAACGATTAGCTAAGAATATACATACATGTTAGTTTTTAATTTTTATTTTATTTGACATGTTTTAAAGATAAATAGTACTTCCTTTTATATAAACAAATATAATTGGTACTTTTGATATATTATTTCATATATTATAATTATGCATTAATAAAAATAGAATAAATCAACCCAATCCAAACCACATTTTTATCTGGTCGTACCGGTTCAACTTTAGATCAGAATATTTTTTTCCCCTCAAAACTAATCAAAAGGCAAATAATTTGTGGAACAGGGGAAAAAAATATAATCTTTTTTTTGCAGTGATCGAGGTTTGAACCTCGGACCTTGCATATTTTATGCATTATCCCAATCAACTGAGCTAACCTCAGGAAAAACATAAAATAAAATATAATCTAATTACAGAAATACTTTAAACCCCAGTACTACAAGCTTCGCCTTCACTTATCATGCTAACTGTCAAACAATGTCAAAAGATCTGATCAAACTGAATAAATATTCACCTTTTCCATCCCAAATGTAAAACTTTTGGATCATTCCCAAGTTTTTTGACTATATATGGGATATCTATATACTGTTTAGAATAGAAGAAGGGTAATTAGTATTATATATTAAATGGAATAAAAGCGTGTCAGCTGAAAAAAAGCTAAATCATATGAATTTTAATGTATGAATATTCTTGATGCGGAGTCCTCTCCTCTCCTCTCTAAAAGGATATTCTTACCCAGTTGCTAGAGACAGAGGAAAAGTATAGGAAAAAGTATCAAGAGAGGCCTAGAAGCCAATACAATACTATGGATAAATGGTACATGATACTATATATATCATAGAATATTATGGCGTTATTTAATGCATTGTTGAAGTTACTAAATGTTAGAACAACAACCAATTTTGAATAAAAAAGAAACGATAATCACAAACAATAGACAAATGATGTTTGGTGACAAAGTTTTGTCGATTGTACGTGTCTATGTCTCTGACTACATGACAATTGCACGTGATATTATCAATGAAAGATTAGGATTTACTGGAACACAACTTGTGCTACAAGCAGTGAATGTCAATAACAAGTTCAATTCAACCGTAGTAATTCTCAGCTACTAAATTATGAAATTAATTATTGATAATTCAACAGATCAATCTTCAAGTTCAGGTATGAGGAAGAAAAAACCATGAAATTGTATTTCACAACCTTCCATCATCCTATAGATTCTAAACCAATATTACCCATCGTTTTAGCCAATGAAACAGGACACTTTGTAGCAATATCAAACTTCGATGAATTTGAGGCATGTCCAAACACTGACAATTAAGCTTAACCAAGCAAAATCCAACTCAACCTTGAAGACAGAAACCCTTGCAAATAATAAGGCTTCAAGTCAAAGAATACATAAACAAAAACTTCTAGTCTCACTCAAATCAAGCTCCAACAAAGTCTCCATTCTAAAACAACATACTCTAATGAATCTTCTCTCAATAGGCCACATACCATCTCATGTACGCATTAATCATCCTTCATCAATCAATATGAATTCTAAAAAAAAAGTCGCTCTATCAAATTTTCAAGCTTATTTTTTCAACAATATTTATATCTTTGATCCGTGATTTATAACTAATATCATGTTGTTAAAAACATTATGGTTTAAATGTAATATTGATGCCTCTTTCTCAAAATCAAACAATAAAGTAGCTAGGTATTGGTATGTGTATTCGCTATGGCACAAGTGTGTATGCTCTTGCTAAAACATTTCGGTCATCACCCGTATGTTTAGTTGATATATATTTATGTGGATCAATAAATTACAATTGATAAATGTTGATTTTGAGGTGGACTTAAAGAAGGTTGTTGACTACTATTAGAGATGTAGCGTAGATATAACAGAATTTGGGATCAATATGGATGCTTGTAATTGTAATTTTATTTTTTGAACACTCTCATGTCAGATTTATTTGAAGGAAAGTGAATTAGGTACCTCATACTTTAACACAAGTAACCATATCTCGAGCTAAACCATGTCTTTATTAATTTTGTTACCAAATTAATATTTGAAATGCTATAAACTTTTTTCTATAAAAAAATCAAGTTGCTGAGTAAAAAAAAAATCATCAATAAAATATCCATGTATATCATATGTAACTACAAAAATTAAAGTACCCGTAATACTCAATCAAACTAAAAGGCAGTTTACCTCTCCCTGCACCCTTTTTACGATAGGTCCATAAACTCCACATTAAAGAGTCTGGAATTAAATATCTCTCATTTTTAATGAGTCGATTTTTATTTTTAATAAAATATCTTTTCAAGGAATTTTGTAGGACACGTATATGTTTATTAGACAAACACAAACCAAATTTATACACCTTAAAAAAACATAAAACACAGGTTAAGTAGGTAAGCATCTAATTGTTCATCTTCACTGTTGATCTCAAGAAACCAACAAAAGCTGGCAATCCTTAGCAACGTTTCTCAACGCATCCTCTTGTTGCGGTATCGTGCTTTGTAGATTTTTACTAAAAAAACCAGTAGATGCATTTTTGGAACTTGCACCAAAGCCAGTGGATAAACATTATTACTATTTTTAGAAGAGTAACTTACTAGTACTTAATAAATTAAACTATAATACACGTTTTAGTTTTTTAATGATATAGATTTCAACAAATAATACAGCAGTGTCCTTATAGTAGCATTCAAAATCGAGTTTAACCAAGTGATTGTATTTTTATTTTTTTGTTACAACCAAGTTATTGTATTGAAGTTAATTAGATATAAAATTAGTTCTATCATTTACTAATTGATATAACTAACTTTATATTTACTTTTTTAAGGAGTTTATATTTACTTAATGTGCTCCAATTAAGAATAAACCATTTGGTAGAACTCGAGTTCGAATTCTAGCCGGAATAAATCTTCGAAAACTTTACTAGGAATTGGAGGTTAAGACAAAAGGAGTAGCATCCTAGGCGCACTTAATTAATTTTTTTATGTATCTGTAAGTTAGTAGTAGTTACTAACACGTTACACATTCTCTTGTTGAGGTCAACGATCCTGCATATATACAAATTGTTAGTACAGTACTTCTTCTGCATTGACCATTTCCAAAAACGTACTATTCTCATTCATCCACTCAGATCAGAATCACAAAACATGAACACTTCTCTTATGTTATTTTATCCACCCATCACAACACCTTCAATATTCCCTCTCCCCAAAACCCATCACAACACATTATTTCCATCTACAAGAAAACAACACCAAAGAAGGATCCACAGCACAATAAAGTTTGAAAATTTTCTTGACTTAAAATCCGAGTATCAACCCGAACTTTTGGTTTTCGATCTTCCTTGGTACCACCCTTCTGATCATTCTCATTTTGACGTGATCATAATCGGTGCTGGCCCCGCAGGCACTCGCCTTGCAGAACAAGTTTCCCTTTGTGGAATCAAGGTTTGTTGTGTTGATCCTAACCCTCTATCTATCTGGCCTAATAACTATGGTGTGTGGTTTGATGAGTTTGAAGGTCTTGGGCTAGAAGATTGTTTAGATAAAACATGGCCTATGGCTTCTATTTATATTGATGATAGCAACACCAAGTATTTGGATCGTTGTTATGGAAGGGTTAATAAGAGGAAACTTAAGGAGAAATTGGTTGAAGGTTGTGTTATTAACGATGTTAGATTTTATAAGGCAAAGGCAATGCAAATTGAGCACCATGAGTTTGAGTCTATTGTTGTTTGTGATGATGGGGTAGAGTTGAAAGGGAGTTTAGCAGTTGATGCTAGCGGTTTTCGTAGTAATTTTATTGAGTATGATGATCATAAGGTGAAAAACTATGGTTTTCAAATTGCCTATGGAGTTTTGGCTGAAGTTGATGTTCACCCTTTTGATTTGGATAAAGTAGTTTTGATGGATTGGAGAGATTCCCATATGAGAGATGGTAATTCCAACTCTTCTACTTTTATGTATGCTATGCCATTTAGTTCAAATTTGATTTTTCTTGAAGAAACTTCACTTGTTAGCCGTCCGGCCTTGTCGCACATGGAGGTGAAAATGAGAATGGTTGCAAGGTTAATGCATTTGGGAATTAATGTGAAAAGGGTATTGGAAGATGAGAAGGGCTTGATTCCAATGGGAGGACCTTTACCAAGAATACCTCAAAATGTGATTGCATTTGGTGCAAATTCTGGTGTAGTTCATCCTTCTACTGGATACATGATGGCTAGAACTATGGCTCTAGCATCTATTGTAGCTGCTTCTATTAATGAGGTTCTTGGCTCCACTAGAATGATAAGAGGGAAACAGCTCTATGCTAAAGTTTGGAATAGTATGTGGCCTATTGAGAGAAGAATCTCCAGAGAATTTTACACTTTTGGAATGGAGACTCTTTTGAAGCTTGATTTGAATGAAACTAGGCAATTTTTTGATGCATTCTTTGAGTTAAAACCTTATTACATGCAAGGGTTCCTCTCTTCAAGTTTGACTTTAAATGATATTGTTTGGTTGAGTATGTCACTTTTTACACATGCCTCAAATTCATCTAGGTTTGCTATTGCCAGAAAGTGTCCTGAGCTATTGGCTAAAATGATGGTTAATATTTGTTTAGAATTTATCAAATGATTGGATGTGTTGAAATATAATCTGAATCTTTTTTTCCTCATAAACTTGCTCAATATATTCTGAATGTGTTGATTTTTTTCTTCCTAATATAGTTCAATTGAATTTGAAATCTACTGCTTTCCTAATATGCACGTTTAAGACCTAGTAGAGTGAAAACATCAAAATATATCCAAATAGCTAGTAAGTGCTCATTTATGTTTGAATTCATTCTGCTGGTATACTGTGAATTGATCTAAAGCTTCTTAGAGGACTTTTCTGCTGTTTGGACTGTATCTATAGACCTCTTTTTCTGCGTTTGTCCAATACACTTAATTTATTTCATACATTCCAAGTCAACAACATAATCATTAATGAATCACACCTAACACACTTCTTTATAAGTAAATAATAAAATTGAAAAACATTCGTAGACTTAAACTCACATCCGACAATTATGCTAGCATCCTGATCAAATAAGTGCTATGATTCCATACCCGAGTATATTGAAGGCAGCGAGCGTGAAGAGGAATACCAAGAATAGTTATGCATCTGCTATAGGAAACCTGAAGCATGAACATAAATGGTGGGTGGCCCAATAACGGAAACCTGATAGCAGGTCAAATCTTTCATTCATAAAAAAAAAAAAAATCAAATCATAGTTTTTGGGAAAAATAAAATAAAATAAGTTTTGTTTTTTAGTTACAGAATGTCAAAACAGAAAGAAAACAAAATCCCTATTATTTTGGTGAATAAAAGTAAATAAAATCTAACTCTATTTTTTAAGAAAATCAAATGTTGAAATTTAATCTAATTCTATCTTATTATTAGTTGAATGGGTCATTATCTAATAATAAGATAGAATTAGAGATGGAACACATTAGGAATACTGTCCATAAAATAAAAATTATATTATTTCTGAATCCCTGTAGAATCTGGCTGGTTTCCATACCCAGTCTCAGGCTGGTCCTGCCTTGGAGACGCTGACAGCAGCAGCGTATTCAAATTCTGCACCAGCAATAGCCTCCATGGTGCTTATTATTTCACGTGTTAGTAGCTTGTTGAGTTCTGATACTATGCAGCTCATTTTTTGTTTCATGTATAATATTTGAAAACAAGTAAAAATAAAATGATAGTTAAAAAACAAAAAAATACATAACAACAGAAAACTATTTATAAAACCAACCATGTTGGTTGCTAGATATTACAAGCAGTGGATGTCAATAACAGATTCAATTCAATGTACTAATTATCAACTAGTAAACTATGATATTATTATTGATAATTCAATAGATCAATTTTAAAGTTCAGCTATGACAGGAACAAACCATAAAATTGTGTTTCAAAACCTTCCATCATCCTATAGATTCTAAAGCAATATTACCCATCAATTTAGCCAATGGAACAGGACACTTTGTGACAATATCAAACCTAGATGAATTTGAGGCATGTCCAAAGAGTGATAAGCTTAACCAAGCAAAGTCCTTTAAACTCAATTTTGAAGACAAAAACCCTTGCCAATAATAAGGTTTCAAGTCAAAGAATGCATCAAAGAAACTTCTAGTCTCATTCAAATCAAGCTTCAATAAAGTCTCCATTCCAAAACAGTAACATTCCCTTACAAATCTTCTGTCAATAGGCCACATACTATTCCAAACATTAGCATACAGATTTTTTCCTCTTATCATTCTAGTGGAGCCAAGACACTCATTAATAGAAGCAGCTACAATAGGTGCTAGTGCCATTGTTCTAGCCACCATGTATCCAGTTGAAGGATGAACTATACCAGAATTTCCACCAAATGGCATCACATTTTGAGATATCCTTGGTAAAGGTCCTCCCATTGGAATCAAACACTTTTCATCTTCCAATACCCTTTTCACGTTAATTCCCAAATGCCTTAACCTTGCAACCATTCTTCTCTTCACATCCATGTAAGACAAAACCGGACGACTAACGAGTGAAGTTTCTTCAAGAAAAATTAAATTGGAACTAAATGGCATAGCATACAAAAAAGTTGGAAACTTTGAATTACCATCTCTCAAATAAGGTTCATTTCCCAAATGGGAATCTCTCCAATCCATCAAAACCATTTTATCCAAATCAAAAGGATGAGCATCAACTTCAACCAGAACACCATGAGCAATTTGACAACCATAGTTTCTCTTTCTCAACTTATGATTATCATAATCTGTAAAATTACTACCAAAACCACTAGCATCAACAACTAAACTCCCTCTCAACATTGTTCCATCATCACAAACAACAATAGACTCAAATTCATGATGCTTAATCTCCCATACTTTAGCCTTGTAAAATTTAACACCATTAAAAACACTACCTGTAACCAATTTCTCCTTAAGTTTCTTCCTACTAACCCTTCCATAGCAACGATCCAAATACTTCGTTTTGTTATCATCAATATAAATAGAAGCCATAGGCCATGTTTTATCTAAACAATCTTCTAGCCCAAGACCTTCAAACTCATCTAACCATACACCATAGTTATTAGGCCAAATAGATAAAGGGTTAGGATCAACACAACAAACCTTGATTCCATATAGGGAAACTTGTTCCGCAAGGCGAATGCCTGCAGGGCCAGCACCGACTATGATCACGTCGAATTGAGAACGATCAGAAGGATGGTGCCATGGAAGATTGAAATCTAAGGCTTCGGGTTGATACTCGGGTTTTAAGTCAAGGAAATTTCCAAATTTTTTGGTACTGTTGATCTTGGTATTAGTTTTTCTTGAAGATGGAAGTGATATTGTTTGATGGGTTTTGAGGAAAGGGAATGTTGAAGGTGTGAATTGGTGAGTTTTTGTTGGAGGCGGTGGAGAAATTAACATAAGACTAGTTCCCATGTTTTGCGGAAGGGTGTTTTGTGATTGTGATCAGATTGAAGGAGAAATGTTTGTGTGGAAGAGAGGACTATAATTGTGATGTTTTGTTTTTGGTAATATTAATGAACAGAACAGTAAAGAGAAGTTTGGTAACGAAAAAGATTTGCATGGAGACAAAAAGGAATCATAAACTAAGAGCACCAAAATGATGCTTTTCCATTGTCACACAATTTTGGCGCAAGCTTAAAAATTGGTTGCAGATACGACGAACCTGAAGTTAACGATGTCATGTAACGACACTACTATACTATATTTTTAGAAAAATTCTCAGGTGAACTTTTACCTAACACATCATTCTTACACCCAACTAATTAAAATTTAACATTTCATTAAAATAATAGTTTTTTTAAGGGACAATAGAGACTAAAGTTAGTTTATAAGAAACAAAAAAGGTCTCAACAAATACGGTACCTTTATATATATTCCGGTTGGTTACCAATAAAAATATATATATTTTTTTTTTGGACGATCAAAAATGGAACATATATATTAACAAGGAGGAAGCTCGTCCAAGCACAAGACGTGCGAAGGAGCTCCCAAATAATTACAAATACAACATTGTTAGCTTTTAACCACCAAAGAGAGCACCACTTTACTTTGTTTAACAACTGGTCAATAGAGCTTCCCAAATTGTTAAACAATCTCTAATTACGGTCATTCCAGATTATCCACGCACTAATCAACCACACAAGTTGCATGAAAGAACATTTTGCTCGTCCGCCACCTGCTGAATGAGTAAACTGATAGAAATGATCTTGTACTGTAAAGGAGTCTGGACCTGACACACTAAGTCAAGATCAAACCTGAGACCACAAGGTACCATAAAAATCACAAGAGATGAATAAATGTTGAGATGTCTCGGTATCGCCGCACCCACATAAACAACCAGCACCCGCGTTTGACAGGATACCACGATGCACCAAGTTTGCCCGTGTAGGTAGCCTATTCTTTACCAACCTCCAAGCGAAAATTGAGACCTTGAGCGGAACATGTTTATGCCAAACTAGGGCATCAGCACCTTCCACCTGACAGGTGTCCTGAGTAGTCAATAACTGGTAAGCACTACGAACTGTATAACCGGCAGAGGTATCCATATGCCATTTCCAAGTATCTTTCACATTAATCTGCAAACAAACATTACGAAGTAAAATAATACACTTCCCTAGCATTTCCTCCTCCCACACCCACAACCGCCTCCTCCATCTCCAGCCCTCTCCGCCATCCTCCCATCCTCTAGAAAACATCTGCGCAACCGTGGTAGATTTACCAATAAAAATATATTTCTATTCAGTTTTTAACATGAATCCCGTCCATTGGATATCCTTTGATCCCACGTTATAAAAAATGTTTTGAACAATAAGTATTGTTTTGAGGTTAATTTTATAATACACAAGTGAGACAAGTCTCCCATCAAATAAAAGCTAATTTCAGCTATTGGATTAATAAATCTCATCTGCAAGATTAAAGTTGTTATTTACGGCATGTTCCAATTATTCCACAACCATAAGCATTTGTTTTCCAGCCAATAACCGGAATAATCTGCAACATTAACGTCGTTATTTGAAGCGCCCACCCCAGAAGAATCTTCTCTGTATTATTTTGATAAATTCACTTATCACATTTTTTGGAGCTTTGAAAAATGAGAAGTAGAAAAGCGGTGAACTGTTCAAGATAAAATTGGTAAGGACCACCCTACCACCTATTGACAAATGCCTACCCTTTCCCCTAAAAAAAGAAAGAAATATTTATGTGTTTTGAATATTTTTTATGGATTGTAGTGTCATTTAGTTAAATAGATTTCTAAAAATGCCTTAACATCATCTATTTAAAAAATATCTAATTTGAACTTAATATAGACTAAGATGTGAGTCTCTCTTATGTTTAGCCTGTTATCACCCCTGTAGTCCGGTGAGATATTTAGTTAAATGAGAGTATTGTTAAAAAGAAGTTAACAAATATTTATTTCGATAAACAAATAATTTGTGATGGAAAGAATCTGAAAGTGTCTATTTGGGTGGATGCCACAAAATTCATGCATGAGAGGTCCATCTTGATCTTCTCAAAGTTGTCATGTTTGCGTTTAAAATAAACTACCGTTGAATAATAAACTTCCTACAAAAGACACATTACACTTGAGATGGAGAAATATTCAAAACATTACACTTTGTAATAAAACATATATAGAAAGTGATAAAGTAATTGGTTTTGGAGAGAATGTGTTTTGGAGAAAATGTGTTTTGGAGAGGAGAATCTATTAATGTTTGGAGAAAATGTGTTTTGGAGAGGAGAATCTACTATATTCTATGCCTTACATAGTTTTCCACAAAAATTAATCATCATGTGAAAACTTCATACTATAACATAAAAATAGTCTTCCTTAAAAAAAAACATAAATATAGTAAAAAAGAGAACATATCGTTCAACCGGGAAAAAAAATCGTATTGTTTTTGTATTATTTCAATAGTACATCTGAAAATACAGATATAATAATTAATTCTAAAAGAATGACAAGATTTTTTTCGACTCAAAAAAGAAAAAAGACAAGATATTACTTTTTACTATTGTAAACAGATTCCTGGTTTAGGATTTAACTATGCCTAACATTTAAATGATTGTCTTGGTCTTTGTTTACCAACCACATCCACATGAAGAGGTCTTGCAAGGTCTATGCATGTTTTGACTTAAAAGGTTAGATCCAATTTAGTTGTTCCCATTCCCAAATAGGTTCAGGTTCATCTACCCCATTATTTGGTACATCATTCCAATTTGTGCCACTTGACCCTCCAATATTAAGAGAAGCATCATGGTCTCTCTCTATCCCTCCATCGAGCTCTGCCACCACTTGTTGAGCACTTGTTGAAGCAGCATTTTGTAACTCCGCCGCTGGCCTCTCTAATGGTCTTCGATCAAATGAACTAAAGCTTCCCGATATCACATAAACGCGACACAAGCTGAATTCGTGCCGCAGCTACAACACACCAAAATTAATTATTAAAAATTAAAGTTATGATAATATGTGAATTTATGACTAAGCTATTATATCGTGATAATATTAAGACCGCGTCAAAATTTACGGTATATTGTATAAAATCGTAGTCAAATTTGATCGATATGGCTTTAATCGCATTTAGTAGCATTGTATACAATCTTGATTGTTGTCGTGGATCTCTTTTTAAGTTTATAAATTTATGATAAATATTTTAAGGTGCAATCACACTACAATATGTGACATATTATTTGAAAATCACGGTTAAACATAACTGATGCAAACCTCAAACACGATCCAAAAAGGAAGGGAAAAATAAGAACTTATTAGCATGATTAGTATTAGTATTAATCATGTTAACGAGTTCTATTTTTTCCAAATATACCTTTGGAGGATTTGTATTGGATGGGTCAGATTGTTCAATGGCTTTATATTCATGCATCTTCCATTTGGTTTTCCTTCCAGATGGAGCTTTTCCTATGTAAAACACCATGGTTTTCCTTATTCCAATGACTTTGTTGTTAGAAGAGTAAACATAGCTAGGAGAACCCGTAGCTTTCCAATACCCACAAGATGTTGTTCTATTTGGTCTTCCACCTCTCAACTCTCTCTCTTGTCTTGGTGAAAAGAAAAACCATTGCTCTGTGTCTCCACGACATCTCTCCCCTGCAAATGCTGATTACAAGCAAGAGTTTATTTACATTGTCATCAATCATATTTTAGTAAGATATTAATTACTCTCACATTTGTTATAATATCTTAGAAAATATCTACATGAATGACAGTGTCAATCTTAGACATGTACTTTTTTTAGGGAATCATTGACATGTACTTATTAAGCTCAAACAATTATTTGTATATAAAAAAGGATAACTATTGTATTGTTTCTATGAAAAATATTAACTTACCATGACACTACTTATAGATAGAGTATGCATGTCAAATATAAAATCCGTTTATAATTTTATCACTAAATTAAGTAACTAAAGAATTTGAGATAAATATTTTCTTCATGGCTAATTTTATATTTCTAGTGTTGTGAGATATTGAAGTATATTTTGAATGAGAATAATTTTGAGAAAATCAAAATTATAAAAGTGATATATATAATGAAGAAATGAATGAGTTACGTAAAAAAATTGTGTTACGTACTTGGAAGGTTCCATGGCTCTTTGCCATTGATATCAATGATAGGTATGATTTTGTTTATGTCTTCATGCTTTTGTCCTTCCAGATGGTGGTGTAGATAGAAGCCAACTAGCTCTTCTTCTGTTGGGTAGAAACGAAAACCAGGTGGGGAATCCTCCATATTGTTTGTGGTTGATAATATAATTTGTGTCTATATAATTACTGTTTGTACATTAATTATTTAGAATGAGCTAAGATAATATATGTATATATAGTTTTATGACCTATGTGGATGTCTTTATATTAGTTAAAGATGTGATAAGAGAGATTCTCCGTGTGAAATGGGAAAAGATTGTTTGAGGTGGGGATGGCTTAGAAACTTCAACGCGGTTACGAAGAAAGAAATCGTCATTTTGTTTTGCCCCCCAAAATGTGTTCCCTCATTTTGGGCATACATTTATATCATCGTTAATATGTCATCTTCTGGATTTCCTGGCCAACTCTAGGAATCCACTTAGTTAATATGTCCGTAACCGTTAGATCGAGATCGAATAATTGAGATTTTGATGCATATTTTGATTTTTAAAAAAATGAAATATCGATCTTGAAATATGGATTATTCAAAATTGAGACTCAACAATTATCAATGTGCTAACTGCAGGAATATGTGGATTGTTGAGTGCAGTAAATTCAAATTTAAATCCAAACAAATCAAATTCCTCAATTTTGTATACTTCCCATATTTTGCATATGAACTTTTTTAGCAAAATGTTTGTGACTAATTAGAAAGAGTGAGAATTTGTTATTTGCCTTATAACGTGAGTTAAAGTTTTACATTTGATGTAAAAGTTGAAGTTGAGTAAAAAAGTAAGTGAGATGACCCAACTTTAAAACAAGATGTGGTGTTTAATCTTACTTGTGTAGTTACTTTTAGTTTAATTTGATTACCCAAACTAGTTTAATCTTAATTGTCTTTGAATATAAACTAGTGTGTTAACCCGTGCAATGCACCGTGAATTTTTAAATATGTCAGTATTTTTTTGTTTAAAATAATATGTTAGTATTTTTTTTTGCCGCAATGATGACAAATATGTGTCACATGTTTTTATGTTTATCAGTGGTAAATATATATCATGTGTTTTTATGTATAAATGAAAAAATATATTTATTGGTTTCAGATCGTCGTCGATGAAGCGCATCAGCGATTGTCCTTTTAGAGTCTTGGTGTGTGTGTTGATTCTATCGTGGTCACTAGTTTCGTTCAACGTCGTCGTTGTCTTGTAGAGCTATGGTGTTGATGCGATTATGAGTTAGTCTCGGTCTGACTTTTGCTGTTTTTTTTTTCATTTTTGTTTATTGGTGTTTTTTTCGTTTTGTTTCGTGGAAATGAAGATGTGGGTTCTATAGTTCTGGCGTTGTTCTGTTGGATGCATATCTCGATTCAACATGACTGATTTTATCCTGATGTTGCCCGAAAGGGCTAGTTGGATAGATGCTCCGTGTTGACGGTAGTAGTCGTTCATCATACCTAAAATATTTTATCCATTATGGTTGCTTTTTGCATCGTTGGTGGACAGTGGTAGATTTATTTCATTTGTTCATCCCTTGATCTGGACTGCGACTGAAGTTTCAAGACCACTGCGACATTGTGGATTCGGTTCGTTATTGGTTGCTTTGACTTGAAAAGGCCCTTATGGTCTTCTGATACTTTGAAGATAGTTGTTGGGAACTTGGGTCATTTCTGTGTTGGCAAACGATCGCTGGATTGTACGTGGTAATCGTTGTTTTAGAATGTTCTCTTTTATTACCATTTTTGTACTAAATTGTTGTGTTTTGCTTTTGTGGTTTACTGGGTCAGGTCTTTGGTCCCCATCCCAAGTGTTGTATTTCATTTTCTTGATAAAAGTTTGTCCCATATTTTTTTCTATTTATCAATGACAAACATATAGTTTATTGAAAAATGATTGTCTCTTGTTTATTTCAAAGATATTTATTATTATTGAAAAATGCTTTCTCTCTATGTTTTTGTTTATATTTCTCTCATTTTTTAGTTTTTTATTTTGACAAAAAAAAATTCATATGCAAGAAGCAACGTAGTCATTTGAGATTGTAATTTTTCAATCAATGCAAAATATATCTTATAAATAAATAAAAAAATCTATTTTTGCAGATTTAATAAATTATAATTCTAGTTTTTTAATTTTGAAATTATGTCATTTTATATAATTATTTATTTAAATTCTTTTTCAAAATTTTGTTGTTGAAGATTTTTATTTGATTGTTGGTTATACTTTATTACTTTAGTATGTCATAAATGGTGTCATTAAAAAAATGTTTGTCTTAAATGGTGTAATTGGACTATGACTTTTATGATTCAACCTTACATTGCCACATGTAACTTTTTTAAAAAAAATTTGATTTTGATATGTCATGTGTATTGTTCATTTTAAACCTTCTCAAATATATATATATAGAGGATACTTGTATAGTGTTCTCTTTCATACCTTCTTAATACTCTTTCATGTTTCAAATACCTATGTTCTCATTTAAATTGCGAAAAATAATGTAGTATTTTGTAAATGCTCTTCATTTGATTATTGTGAAACTTTTTATTTGGTGTCATAAAACCTAAAAAGGATTCATGTGATTTTATTGAAATAAAACTATGGCATGATTTTTCATGTTAAAGTTAATGTTTGGAATTTCATATAGCGTTTATCGTTTTAACTGACCCTGTAATATACACAATGTATAAAAAATAACTCTATAAAATAAAATAAAAACACATATTCTAACTTTATAATTTGAGGTTCTTCTTATTTTTTTACTTTATAATTATACGCGTAGTCCAAAACAATGATCTAGATGTTGAATTTTTCCAAACATCTTTAAGATGTTTTTTTTTTTACAAAGCAGACATGTTTAAGATGTTAAAATATGGTTTTACACAAAAAAAATAAAAAAATAAAATCCACAAAGGACATATTAAATATGAACTTTTATTTCCATAATTTTGTATTTCTTAACAATTCATAACTAATTTGTCTCTCATTTAATAACCCCAAAATTTCATGGTGAAAGCTCTTATGATGTTTAAACCATATCTACAACATTAGGGAACGAAATTTGACGCATGAGTATACTCTTACTCGAAACAAAATTTCAATTTTACACATTTTGGTTGAAAAATAAAAATAAATTAAAAGGTTGTTATATGCAAACAATCAACTCAAAATTCGATTTTTAGGTTGAGATTTTCGTTGATTTGTTTTTTGAGTTTTTGGAGTTTTAAAAATTCATAATTAATTCATTCCTAGTCGAAAATTTCTAATGCTTGTGTAAAGTCATATTTTAACGCTCAATCTCTAGGTCGCTTATCTGGACTTCGCGCATATTACAGGGTCATAAATAATAAGAATTTCAAATTACATGGTTAAAATATATGTTTTTTATTTTACATGGTCATTTTTCAAAATTCCCATATATTATAGGTCAATTTTATCAATTAACCCTTTCATATATAATAGTAAATTGATTAGTGACATTTTACCAAAAATTAAAATAAAATTAGACCTTATTTTAATAAACAAGGAAATTAAGTTCTTATAGCATAAACATCTATCATATAATTGTTTTTTTTGTTATCAAGTAGTTTAATGACTAGAAATTCACCTCTTAAAGATGAATAAGTAGAGTGTCTGAGGTTCGAACCCCAACCCATGTATATATTATCCAATGTCGCTACCAACTGAGGTAAGCTCGTGGAGACTACCATATAACTATTTATGCATGTATAAGTTATTTTTATAACAAAATGTAAAATAAAATCAAATTGTTTTCACATATTATAAGTTGTTTTCATGAGTTATTTTGAAGAACTTATAGAAATAAGCTGAAAAACAACATATGAACAAATTATAAATTGATTTTCTATATAACAGTCTCACAAATATTATGTTAGTAGATAAACTCAATTTTTTGTGGTATTCTTTACAAAAAGAAAGGTTGTTAGGGGCATTATATAATATATGCAGAAGCCGAGATTCAAACATCAGACATCTTACTTCTCCACATTTAAAATGTGTGAGCTTCATTAACTAGACTACTAGACCAAAGAGTGGCCATTTTACTACCGAAGACTCATTTGCTACGATTCTTCATGTATAAAAATTTAATCACATTACAAAATTAGTTAGGATATGTATGGTTCATATGGATTAACTCAAGTCATTACATATTCAAAATAAAGCTTTTACATATCATAATAGTTCAACATAAATACTGGACAAAACAGCAAGATATACTTATCTGCTTTTGAACCTAAGAATTAAATAAAATAAAGAAATGAACTTCCTTCACAAACTTCTTAAACATACATTATTATTTTTTACCACTATGTCCTCCATTCTTCCAGGTGACAACAAAACCATATAATAATGTAATTAATGGAACATATAATCATGGTATTCCAATGATGGGAAAGAAAGGAAGATAATAACTACTTGGTGCCAAACCCCACTCTGGAGGCAGTGGAAAATTGATGCTTTTTGATGAACCAAACTCATTTTTCTCAGTTTTGCATTCTTTGTTTTGGGGGCAAGAAGTGAAGAAACTGAGAGGAGTGGATAGTGTGTAGCTATTTTCCTCTTTACCCTTCACAATTTGGGAGAATTGGTTTCTTCTTGAAGCATAAAGGTTATTTGGCCCACCAAGAAGTTTTGCATGACAATTATCATAAGGAAGTTTTGCATGGCTTGTGGAAAGATCAACCATGAAAGAGCCATCATTTTCTGTAGTTGCCATTGCCATGTTTTTCACTCCTTCACACTTCATTGAGACCTTAATTCCTGAAACCATGGTAGAGTTGTAGATTCAATGTGTGGATGTATGTTCTATAGATAAAAAATTCGAGAAGTGCTAGCATCATACTCTCTAAAACATATGTACCAACACACTCTCTAGTCTCTTCTGTTGGTAAAAAATCATATGGAATCCACGTAATTTTGTGGGATCAATATGAATTTCAACATATAAGAGTGTGTTAAGATATGTATATTAGAGAGTGTGTTCCTAACATTATTAAATAAATATTAACTTTGTCCCATTTTTTAGAGTAGTTTAAGATTTTAATTTTAGTATTGAATTAAAAAATGTGATTGATACTTAGACATTACAATAATATATTATGTAGTTTTCTATATATCTATCTATAATATTAACAATTGCTCTAAAAAAAATCTACAATATTAAGAATTGAATTTTTTTATTAAAATTGTAAAACAACATGTAAAAGGAGATTTTTTTGGTAAACAACTTAAAATTTGACAAGACTAAAGTGTGTCATTTTAAAGTTGATCTTGGATCTTTAGATTTGTTGTGGGCTGTCCTAATAGATTTGAATTATGGATCAAGATCCTATCTCTTTTTTAAAAGAAATAGAATTTCATTTGAGAGAGAAAACACATATTAATATTGAGTTTTGTGGATCCACCAATATGGATCCCATTGAACAAGAAACAACTCATTAATTCGTCTCTCTATGTCATTATAGAGTCCTCCATTTCTTTGTGAAACAGAAAAGATTTTGATACATGAATTATATGATATTATTTTGAAGAATTTACCTAAGGTTTTAAAGCTTAATTATAATCACTGTTACAGTTAATTATGTGGCAATATTTAATATTGTACAAAATTACTTGCACAATTGCAGTTATGACCGCACGGAATTTTTATCATTGGTGCCATTAGGTATACTTACCTAGAATTGCTCAGGATATATTAATAAGCTAAGAAATTGAGTTAGTTAAAATAAAATAAAACATAAATATAATCTGAAATCAAGTAAATTAAATAATGTGATAGGATTTGAGACAAACCAGAGAAATCATATTCCTGAGCACAATCATTGCAAGAAACTTTGCCCTTTACCATTTGGCATTCAGAATGGTTAATTCTAGCAAGAGCTAATGCAAAAAGAAGTGTTGTGATAACATGAACAAATGCCATATTAAACGATGTGAAAGCAAGAAATAGCAATAGGTGACAGATAACTAAGTTAGAGAATGTTGAAGAGAAGATGGTGGTTATATATAGTGACATAAAATCATATTAAATGTAAGCTGCTATTAGTTGTTGGTGTCCACTTAACTATAGTTAAGTTTTTGCATGTAGAGTTTAGTTATGTGAGAATTTACTTGAACAAACATTTTATAGTTGTCTCATGTACATATTGTAGCAAAATTTTTACGTTGGTGTCCACATATTGATGCATCATGCATCACGTGAATTAAGTCGGTACGAAACGAATTAAAAGTGGTACTTTTCAAAACTAAAATACGATGATCCGTGACTGTATGGAAAGTGGTAATAAGTGCCAGCCCAACGTAACATATATAATGAGACTTAAAATAAATGTTAAGATGAAACTTCATGTTTTTTCTATCTACAGGAAAAAAATTACTTCATGCAACATAGGATTTTCTAAGTACAAAACTCTAGTATTTAAAAAGAAAAAAAAAAGAGAGGAATATATGGAAGACATAACTCAACCGATAATGTCGAGATTGTTAATTATGTTTATCTGGATTTGAACTTGTAATCTCTTTTTTATGTGTGTGAGTTTTTAGGTGGTGTTTGTCTTTTTGTTTACATCAAAAAATCAGACAGAAAAATAAATTAGGACAATAATAACAAATGCAACATAGGTTATTTAATTTTAAGCTAAATTACATTTTTGATCTCTTAAACTATTTTTAGGATTCACTTGGGTTCTTTAATTTTTTTTATTTTTTATTTTG
>Ga0315915_1001669_pt1 | contig 27167 bp, 15 predicted proteins | sample MpolbnodulesMG_FD_207738 | JGI IMG/M metagenome (GOLD analysis project Ga0315915, IMG submission 207738) | Medicago polymorpha root nodule microbial communities from Los Angeles, California, United States - branched nodules | ecosystem: Host-associated > Plants > Roots > Nodule | place: USA... | reverse complement strand
GCCATGTTCACTATCTTATGTTGTTGTGTTTTCAAGAATTTAAATAATGTTGTTGTAAGTGTTGATACTCTTAGCATGACTTGGTCTGTCATGGTCCTATAGGTTTATTGCTTTGTGGAAGTGTTTTTTAATCAAGGATAAGAAAAAAAGATATATAAATTTTCAATTTTGGAGGGCATTTTGCACATAATTGCAAAACTTCAGGGGAGTATTTGCGAAACGTCATGTTGGATAACAGAAGAATTTGACGGAGGGGGCAAATTGATTAACGTTGTGCAATTTCAAGGGGGTAATTGAAGTTTTGTTAATTTCAGGAAAGTAATTGACAAAATTTACAATTTCAGAAGGATAATTGTCTATTTACTTATTTATATATGGTAAAAACTGGTACAATATGTGTTGAATCTAAAAAAATAAAGCTATTAGCATTAAGTCCCTATTATGCACAAGTAAATGGACATGTCAAATCTAATAATAAAAATTTGATTAATTTAATAAAAAACATATTAATCAAAGACTTCTAAATTAACATTCAACTCTAAATCAGACCCTTTGATTATATTGATATTCTTCAAAAAGAACACCTAATAATAGTCCTTTTAAACAAAGATATGATCACTATATTGCCCTTTTAAAGGAACTATAGTTGTTAATTGTTTTACAATGATATTTTTTTCATTTACATTTTTTTCTTCAAAATAATAGTTGCATTTTTCTTTTGTATGTGTGTTTTTTTTCCCTCCAAAAAGCGAAGGGTTTGGGGTTTGGTGTGGGGGTGGAAAGAGGAAGAAGAAAGATTGGATTCAACTTGTAAAGTGAAAAGTCAAATCAAGTGGCATCTTTTTTTTTTCGTGTAGGGGGAACTTCCTTGTTTTACTTTTTTTTTTTTTTTTTTATATATTTTTTAAATTTACTAATATCAACATTAGATTACATCTGGACATACCGCATCATTAAAATTGGACATGTTAGCAAAATAAGAAAAGAAGGAGAAAAACGTGTGACGGACCTTGAAATGAAAAAGATTATATATTATAGAGGACCTTAATATAACGGTTTAAATAAAATAATCCATGATTAAATTTTCCCACCCTAAATGTCACCTATATAAAGGGCAATCAAACAATATTTACCTCAATTGTCAATCATTATATAAATATATTTATATTTGTTATAATTTCAATCATTATATATACGTATAACTTTTGATCACCCAATGCCAGAGTTTAATAATAATTTTGGGGGGTATTTTTTTAATATTTAATAAAGAACATTTTTTTTAGCAATAATAAAGATAACATACAATTGAAATATATAATTGAGTGTACAAACAAAAAACAAATAATTTGATGTTTGAGTCTAAAGCGAATAAAATTAAAGAAAATGATTGTAAATTTGGGATTTGAATTCTCTAAAGTGAGCAAAATGTAAAAGAAGAAAGAACATTACGACAATATTTGTCAAAAAAAATCTATCTTTAATACTCCATCCTATCTCATCTATAAGCCCCCTTTGTCATTATCAATTTCTTAAGAAGATTGTCTGTGTAATTAATACATCTATTTTGTGTATTAATAATACTAAATTGTTCTTTATTATATTATATGTATATTAAATTTGACTTTTCATATTTCAAAATAAACTAGTTGTATTAATTAGGTGTGCTTAGGAATTTTTTTTGTTGCCAAAATTGTGTTTAGGAAAGATAATAAATGCACTTAATATTTAAAAATGAGCTTATATTTAGGAACAAATTTTTAATCAAATAATTGTTTATATATAGAAACAGAGAGAGTATTAAATAACTGTTGATATACTCACTTTATACTTTAGATTTATTTTAGAAGAGTCGGATCCACAAGTTTATTATAGTTTTTAATTTAATAAAATAAATAATTTACCATTGATGGTTAAATCTGAATCGTCTAATTTCAATAAATATAGAATGCAATTGAATGACTGCGTGACTGCATGAAATCCAAATCCCAATTGTAACCTTTGGAAGATTCGGATCAAGCCAATTCCTATGCCAATAGGAAGAGCTTTTTTTCCGTGTTTCATTCACATCACATTCTTTTCGTCTTTCTTTCGTGTGTGTGCGTGTAACAAACTCTACAACAAAAACCCTCGCGCTCTCTCTCTTTCTCTCACAACGTTTCGCTTCTCAACTCAACTCAGGTAACTTCTCTCTCTACTTCTTCTTCTTCTTCATCGTTCAACTATTGCATTGCTTTTTCTTTTCAACGCATTCGGAATATTTTCATTTTCAATTCTACTTTCTGTTTTTTCAATCTGTTGTTTTGGAAATTGCTTTCAAAATTTGAAGATCTGAATACGTAACCGCTTCAATGTTTGTTTTTGAATCTCACCATTACTTTCTACATTGCTGTGTTTCGGATTTTCATTTCCAATATCAATCAAACAAGCAATTCAATTTACTTACTTTCACCCCTATTAAGTTGTTAGAGACTAAATTGACGGATTTTTATACACTTAGCATGACCAAGTTCAAATATTTTAGGGACTATTGGAGTATATTTATATAGTTTAAGGACTAAATTGCTCCTTTTTTTCAATGCATTCTGATATTTCTCATTTTCAATTATGTATGTTTTTTCTATTTTTTGAATATGTTGTTTTTGTTGTTGTGGAAGTTTCATTTGGTCAATTCAATTGTTTGGAATTTGAAGATCTGCAAACTTAATCAAACAAAGTTTCTTTAGTTATATATGTTGCTTTGAGTTTTGATTTGATTTTTCAAATTCTGGTTTATGCTTAAAATGGTCAGTAATTTTTTGTTGTTTTTTTGGGTAGTTCTAGGGCATTATTTGGTGACTTAATATGGGACCAAAGAGAAGAGGAAGGAAGACCAGACGTAAAGTTCAAAGTGATGCCAATGGTTGTGGCACTCAAGAGAATACTGTTTCATCAAAAGCTTCTACATCTGTATCCGATATGCCTTTGGAACATCCTATTCAATGCGAGTCCACTGATGCATTAATGAGCCAATCTTGTGTAGAAGCAGATATTTGTATGCCGGCAAATGAAGAAAAGGAGCAGAATATCCTCGGTAAAGCTGCAGAAAAGGACAATGGAGGGAGTGATATCCAAGAAAAAGGGAGTAACTGCAGTTCAGTTGTTGCTGATGCAGAGTTATCAGCAAAAGAGTCTGTGTTAGAAGTTGTAGAAATGAACATGGAGCAAAGTATAAATGAGAAAAGTTGCAACCCCGACGAAACAGGTGGTTCCATGAAGAATGGGAGTCTGGTAAAAAATCATGATGACGACCAAGAAGTTCGTGATTTGTTGGGTTCCCAAAATAATGTAGATGTTAAATTGACAAATAAAGGTAAAAAGAGAAAAAGGAGGAAGACTAAAAATAACGTAGTCGAAAGTGATGCCAATGGTTGTGGCACTCCAGAGAATACCTTTTCATCAAAAACTTCTACATCTGCAATGGATATGCCCTTAGAACATCCCATTCAATGTCCGTCTATTGATGCATTAATGAGCCCACCATGTGTAGAAGCAGATATTTGTTTACGCGGAAATGAAGAGGAGGGGCAGAATATCCTCAGTCAGTCTGCAGAAAAGGGCAATGGAGAGAGTGATATCAAGGAGAAAGGGTGTAACTGCAGCTCAGTTGTAACTGATGCAGAGTTATTTGCAAAAGAGTCTGTGTTAGAAGTTGTAAAAATGGATATGGAGCAAAGTATAAATGAGAACAGTTCCAACCCCAAGGAAACAAGTGATTCCTTGAACAATAAAAGTCTGGTGATGAATAATGATGAGGACCTAGAAGTTCATTATTTGTCTGATAAATCTGAGTGCATTAAAACCTATTCAAGGAAAAATTCAAACAACGTACATTGTATCAAGGAACCACCTATCCTGGACCATCACAATGATGATTCACATGAAGTTTCTGATCGACCATTGACAGATGGCTTAATGGAAGGAGAAACAGAACATTCAACCGATCAGAACAAAGTTGAAGCTGAGGAAATGGAGTTGATAGTAGAGAATAGTTCTGAGCAAAGATCTACAACTACATCTTGTCTTATAGACATTCCAGTGACACCACTTGAAGAAACAAATTCTAGTCAGGTAGATCATGCCGAGGTTACTAGAAATGGTGGTAATTCAACGATATCACAATGCTCAGTGGAGAGACCCACATCTTGTCTTGTAGACATTCCAGTGACGCCACTTGTAGAAACAAATGCTAGACAGGTAGATCATGGCCAAATACCATGCTCAGTGGAGAGACCTATTATCAGCAACTCAAAGAACAAGCTTCTCATCCTTGATGTGAATGGATTACTTGCTGATTGTGTCAGTGATGTTCCTAACGGATATTATCAACCAGAACCAGATTTTTGGGTTAGAAGGAGAAAAGGTAACATGGCCAAATACCATGTTCTCTCATATCAAGTCCATATCTGATCTTGGTTGAATTTAACAAATTTTACCTGTGCCTTTTGCAGTGTACAAGAGGCCCTTTTGTGATGATTTTCTACAGTTTTGCTTTGACAGATTTCATGTGGGAATTTGGTCATCTAGAGCCAAGTATTTTGCTAACCTGTGATTGATTTTATCTTATTTCTTGTGTTTATTAGTTTGACTTGGGTTTACAATGTAATCATGTGCTGGTTTATTTGCATTTCAGAATTTAGGCTTTAGACATTTATTCTTACTATCCTTGATGCTTGTGTGTACTGGCAGGTGTAATGTTGATGACGTTATCAAACATCTTATGGGGAAATCTGCATCCAGACTACTCTTTTGTTGGGTAATCTATTCTTATTCTTTAGTATCTAGCATAATTTTAGGGGATATTTGGTTAGGTAAGTAAGTTTGCTATAAATAATTTCTATATCTCAAGTTAGTATTGGGATAAATGGTATATCTTTTCCTAGTTGTACTTCATAAACAATTTTACTGAGAGAATTCTTGCTGATCAACGAAATATTGCAGTATCGTGTCCCCTGTTTAATTTTAGCATATTATATATAACTGGGAAATGGTTATTGTGCGGAGACTAAGAAAAGAAACCAAAATTACTAATATTCAATTTGGTTTTATGTATGTGGGATAGACTCTAGAAGCAATTTACTTGCTACAACAAGTGGTTATTAGATGGATCAAAAAGACTTTTCCATGGTTTTCGGTTATTTGGAGGTGTATGATACAGTGCCAACAGAGGTTTGGTTGAAGAGCTAGAAAAGATAGGGGTTTTGATTTCCTACATTAGAACTATCAAGGATATGTATAGGGGCCACGCAAGATTTTCCGATATCCACAGAACTGAATTAAAGGTCAACTATAGTCCCTATCTTTTTAAAGTCTTGGATGTACTTATGAAGCATATTCAAAAGCCAACACCAAGGTGTATGTTTTTTTAATTTTTTTAATTTTTTATGATATAGTCCAACTTGGGGATAGTGGTATAAGGCTTGGTTGTTGTTGTATAGTCCTATTTGGAGAGTTAAGAGAGGAAATAAATTGGAGGCTAGAGACTTGTAGACAAGCCTTAGAAGCATATGGCTTCTGCTCGAGTATAGAGAGAAGGAGCACAAGGAATGTAAGTTTGGTAAAAGGCAAAGCACCCTTAGCTTAAAGGTGGAAGCTGGATAGCTCAAGTCACAAGATTTAAATATCTTTGTGTGGTTTGGCTATGTGGGGAGGAGATCTTTAGATTCCGTAGTAGGGAGAGTAGAGAAAAAAAACTATAGTAGAAACTATTAAGAAAAAAATTAGAGGTCAATCAATTGAGTAGAAATATGATTCACGATGGAACATTGTGGCATCGTTTGATCTATGTAGCCACCGCACATAATTGGATAAGGCTTGATTGTTGTTGTTTGCTTCTACTGCAGAGACATCCCACCCTTAATAGCATTGTTCTCAGCATTATAACTCAATATACTTTTACAGCCAAGCTGACTTGCATGCCTTCCCTTGTGGAGGATTTTCCATATCATTTACTAACAAGTAACTACTACTATTAATTAACAGAAGCAATAAATTTTATATATGGATTTCACTTTGGACAAAATGGACTTGGATTTGATATTGTAAATTACAATTGTATTAGTAAAATAGTTTGTTTTTTGTATTACTAATTAGTAAGTTAAAGATGCTGTTAGCAATTAATTTCTACTTGGAATTTTTGCAGATGCTAATGAATCTTTCTTATGTTTTCCTTAGAATCAGTCTCACTGTACAACAACAAAATTCAGCACTGTTGAGAATAAAGAGAAGCCCCTTGTGTTGAAGGAACTCAGAAAGCTGTGGGAGAAGCTGGAACCTGGTCTTCCGTGGGAGAAGGGAGAGTTCCACGAGTCAAACACATTGTTAGTGGACGACTCCCCTTACAAGGCGCTTGTGAATCCTGTAAGCTCATGTTATTTTCCTTTCATTCATTATGCATTAAGCTTTGCTTTCTTGTGTTACACCAGTTTTCCTCCTTTGTGGTCACTCCTCCCAATGGAATTATTTTCAGATGCATACGGCCATATTCCCCTACTCTTACCGCTACCACTACACGAAAGACTCGTCATTAGGTAGTCTTCTGTTCATTTTTCTCTCCTCACACACCTTACCTTTTGCTTATTATTGCTAATTTCCATTGATTGACATGTTCGAAGTCTTTTTTAGATTCCAATGCTTTCAATATATTTTGATATTTATGCATCTAAGATTGTTTATTCATGTTTACACTCCCATTCCTTTTTACTATTAACAGGACCTAAAGGTGATCTTCGGGGTTATCTAGAAAGGTTGGCTATGGCTGATAACGTTCAAGAGTTTGTGTCACGGAATGAATTTGGCCAGCGGCCCATAAGACCAGCAAATCCATCATGGGGTTACTATCTCAAAGTTATAGAATCAGTGCAGGAAAATGATATATACCCTCAGCACCAGATGGGGGAGCAAACTGCTTAAAGAAGAAAGTGGATGAAAGCCATTGAGACGAATATTGATGCACGCCGTTTGTACTTTAGAGTGTACTTGTTGTGTTACGAACACATTACATACATCCTAGGACACAGATATGAGGCCAAATATTTTTTGGTGTTTCAGAAATGATATTTATCACGAAGAATTGACTCACGAAAGCATCACAAATTCCAAACTGATTAGGTGGTACAATATTAATGCTATAGCCAACCGTGTTTTCCGACCAACAGAGGATTTAATTGGTTCACTAAAAATCGCGACTCCGTGCGTGAAATTGTTGTGAACTTTAGCCCTGCTCGTTGGAGTTTTGTTTCATACATTGAGGTCTAAAAGTGTATTTGCCTCAAAGGAACTATATACTTCAGGATTAAATTTACTTTTACAGTTAACTGCATACCAAGCTTACACAAATATTTTACGGCCACATGCATGTCCAAAGCAGTTGAAATGGCAATACAAACTTTATTATGATTCGGTAAGGTATCTTGAATGTTATGCATACACGCATGCATACTGTTTAGGTGAGACAAGCTTTGGCATTTATGATTAACGCTGCTTCAATGTTCAGTTTAGTGCGCCCATGTGTTTATCTTCCTTTAGGACTTTCAATACGTGTTTGTATTCAATTAATGATAATGCTAGATAATTTTGGTAATCAATAACTAAATATTAATTTATTTCAAATTGAATTATCTAATACGTGTTTTATTCAGATGATTTTTTCGTTCCCATGAGTTTGGTCGTTGGCTCCCCATGTTTTTGTATTTGTTATTATTTTTTCTCTCTCTGACTCCTTATTTTTTCTAAATTACTGCATATGAATGTTATAGTCTAAGGTAATGTCTTGTTCTTTTATAATCCAAGCTAAAAAAAATGTATTTTATATTTTAGTGGGTGTTTTTTGGGTTTGACAAAATTACATATTATAATTGAACATAGGTGGATTGTTTTGTGCATCTGTCCTTCGTTTCCCTCCTTTCTTCTACCTACAACCCCCACACTCAACGATTTTTATTATGACCAAACCAACTCTCTTTTAATCATCCACACAAGTAGTCGGTATATGGTTTTGAGTGAAATTGTTAAAAAAAATACGGTGAGTGAGAATGCAAACAAACTATAAATGAATCCTGGAGGGTATGGATTTGGAGATGAAGAAGAAGGTGATGGGGTCAAGAGGATGCCAAATGAGTCTGCCTCATAATTGGAACGGGAAGAACTTGAGGTAGAAGGGACTCAGGAGCAGGATAATTGGTGGTATACTAGTTTGATTCCATCATACTTCACATATAAAACTGAAAAAAATCTATTTGTGTATAGGCTTGAACGGAAGTTCAGTGTTCTGCAGGTAGAATGCCCATCCTTCATCAATGTTGTTAACAGCACTTACAACAAGCATAAATGAAAATCAAGCTGTGTGAGAAATGAGAATCAATTCAATGCTGACTAAATGTTAACATCTGTTGAGTAAGAACTTCTCTACACTTTCAAAATATTTTGCTTTTTTGTTTTCCATGAAAAATAATAGTAGTTTGTAAGGCTGAAGAATAGGACACATGTGTAAAAGATTATGCTGTTCATCTTCAATAGGATTAGGCAATTAAACTTTAGGGAGAAATACTTGTTGTGTGTGTTGCTCTTAACATTCAGATGATAATCACTTTTGGTGTTATATCTATTACAATTTACAATATTGACTATCGTTGTCGGTCATTTATTTGGATCGACATTTTTTGTTCTTCTCTCCTTTTATGTTATCCTTAGTCTAGACATACGTAGACAGTAGATCTCTTGCACAAATTAGTTTCTCAATTCCTGGAGTCTGTTTTCATGGAAACCAGCGAAGCAGAATTTTGTACTTTGTTGCATTGCGTGTTCTTGATCTATGTAAATTGGTTGTTGAAATGCATGGCATTTTAGATATCAAAGTCTATATGGGTTGGAATACCCGTTGTATTCCCTTCCTAATATAAGCCTTTTGCATGTCTTAATGGGTTTCCAATTATGCTCAAGTTACAAGTATACTCTTTTAAAACATTTATGCCGATCTAAAGAGTTTATGCCCTCTCCGCTTTTGTGCCTTCCTAGAGCAACCGAATGCCAATAACTTCTGGCAGCATGATCCTAGCTTCATTGTTACCAACTCGATGGAGGTTCTTACCGAACCACTGGAAAGTCTAGAAGCTTTGTAAGCTCACTTCAAAGCCCAAGTATGATTATATTTATATTGTGGGTCCTGCCTTTGTAAGATCACTTACATATGTTTTAAAAGTCGAATCAGACATTGAACTGGTGAGATTTCTAGATCAGGTTCAACAGCTTTAAACCACTTGAACTGGGAAAAAACCGCAATCAAACTGTTTCCAATGTTGGTTCACAGTTCAACCAATTGAATACTCCGGTATGGTTCAGATTTTAAAACATTGCTCACTGTGCTAAGTTTTCCAGACCAAAGCTTCTTTTTGGGATGCTTGTGGGGTGCACAAGTAGGTGATGGAGACTTTTCAATCATTGGATGGAACTAGGGTATGTGATTCTGCAGGATACTTGGGAGCAAGTGAGATTTGATGGGTATCATCACAAGTTAATTGTGGGTAGTGATTACTTACATAGGTATAAGTTCATGGATATGTGGATGAGTAATCTATGTGTCCCCTAAAATCAATATTAAGACCTCGCTTGATGATTCCCTCTCCGAACATTACCAGTTCACTGTTGAAAAGATACTAATGAGTAGAACTTCTGCAAATTGGATGGATAAGTTTATGATTGTGGATCATAATGTCACAAACAACATATGACCATGTTATCCCAATTCAACAAAAAAATGATTCCTGCATCATTCCTTTTTTGCATTCTAAAAAACAACAAAAACCAAATAAAACTCAACCATATATTTGAAGTCAGGGCTCAAGCAATGCATACTAGACTTGTACATCTTCATTTATGACAACATTGAAGGATTCATTGTAGTTTATTATACATCATGATTTACCTTTCATTTATCTTAAAATAAACCGCCACATTTTTGGCTCCTCAAGTCTCATTCATGTAAGAGAAGCTTCCAAACTTCGTATTATGATATGTTCACCCTTCTTCAATCTGAGTGGCCTTACAACAGAGAAATAAAAACCTAAGAGAACAACACATGAAAGAAAAAATTATCAAATTAGTCTTAGTCATATGGCAAGATAACGGGTGCTTGTAAGTAGAAAACGCCAAAGAAGCACACCTGTGACAATCCATTATTGCTGATATAATCTTCACCAAGAGACTATCATCTAAATACTCTTTTAGCAAATGATTTTTTCTGAGAAGAGCTTGATAATGCTTTCCTACCAGAGCCAAGAGTTGTACTGGCGATTGTTGAGCAGCAATCTTCAGATTTGACAGTGAAAACCCCAGACATTGTCATGTCTGAAAAATGGACGGGATTGGATTGATTCCATTCTAACTGACGGGCAATGAGTTTGTCACAGTTCCAGATGCTGACTGATCTCAAATCACAAGGCCACTTCTCAATTGGCTGAATTTGTGGACATCTCCATAGTTGGAGTTCTATCAAGCTTGGCATATGCTGATCCAATTTCGGCGGCAGGGACTTGAGCTCCTCACAGTAGTCAATACTTAACAACGTGAGCTTTGGGGCGAAGAAACCTTCTGTTGGAAAGGATACCAACTTTGGACAGTTACTTATGGACAAGGAACGAAGGGAATCAAGAATTGGAGGACGGAGTCTCATTTTCCCTGAAACTGCAAGTGCTTCTAGATTTTTACAACCAGAAACATCGAGCGACTTGAGGTTGGGAAAGATATCTAACAAAAGTAGCTCCAGTGAATCAAAGCTATTGTGTAAGTACAAGGATGTGAGTGTTTGGTGGAACAGACATACACGTGGCGGGAATTTTAAGTTCCCACAGTTGTCAATGTTCAGTACCTTCAAAGCTGAAGAAGTTGTTGGAAGTGAAGAAATAAGCTTTTTGCAGTCTCTGATGACAAGTAATGTCAAAGATGGAAGGTTAATGGGTAAATCTTTTTTCAATCTAGGACAACTATTTATATGAAGCTCTTTCAGTACTGCAAATGCTTTGTTAGCCTCATTAGGATGCTGCCAATCCTCCCATGCTGACATGTTCTCAATCCTAAGAGTTTCTAGGGAACCAAAGCTCTCAGTTACAACGGAAGAACCGTTCCCATAAAACTCCGACCCCACGCTCACTAATCCATCAAATTTAGCAATTCGTAGCTCTTTTAGAGAAGAAAGTTGCCCAAGTGGAGGTAATTTATAGCAATATTTGCTACCCTGGAGCTCCATGAACAACAAGTTGCAGAAGGAAGAGTCTCCGACCCAATTAGGAAATTCCGTCCCTAGGTAGTTATGTATAGAAAGCTCTTTAAGATTTGTATGGGGCTGTAACCTGTCTAGTATGTCTTTTTCTTGTTGTGAATTGTCAGTATCAGCATTCTCACCCCATTCCAAAATTAACTTTTCAAGAAATTCCTTTTCATTCAACTTGGCCTTTTCTGAATCCACATAGTTAACATGTTCAATATTGTGAATGAACAGCGATCCATGTAAATCAGATAATTCTCCTAGTTCATCAATGGAAGATCCATATTCTTTTCCTATGAAAAAGTCACTTAGTTTTTGTAGGTTTGTCAATGCACCCAAATGCAATGGCATCCATTTCAAACTCGTACGAGTAATATCTAAGTAACGCAGGTTAACTAACCTATGAAAATCTTTAGGAAGTTCTTGTAGGTTAGTACATCCAACTAGCTTTAAAGTTTCCAAATTGTACAGACAACCAATGCTTTCCCGCAACATGTTCATCTTAGCCCCAGACAGATCTAGATACCGAAGATGTATTAGTTCGGTAACTGAATCAGGCAACCCCTTATGATAGATGCCTTCCAAAGATAACACCCTTAAAGACTTGAGCTTGATCAACAAGTCATGTGGAATTTCATCAATAAAGCTCACAGATTTATCTACTAACCTTAATTCCATGAAGGTTCTTAGGTGAGTAGCTTTGCTCATAGCCTTCCAATGTACAGCAGGGAATTTATGTGCAATCAAATGCAGCAGATATCGAGCACTTTCTTCCACTTCTTCATAATTGCCTTCTATTCTGACAGAAAATTTTCCAGATACAAATTGAGCTAAATCATTTACAAAATGGTGCATTACAAAACACAACTTATTGCGTTTTGATTGCTGAAAAAACGATCTAGACACTAGTTCACTAAAGGTCTCATCTCCAGCTTCTTCAATTTTCTTGTGTCTTCTCAATGGTTGTAGTAAACCTTCTGCCATCCACAATAAGATCAACTTCTCCTTCTCAAATTCATAATCTTTTGGAAAAACCGAACAATAAGCAAAACATCTCTTTACATGTGATGGAAGATAATGATAACTTAATCTCAAAGCTGGGAGAATATTACTCTCATCATCCTGCAAATCCCATATCTCACTGTTTAGTACTTTGTACCATTCCCTTGTATCATCTTTAGATCTCAGAAGTCCTGCAAGTGTCTTCACAGCCAAAGGCAATCCTTTGCACTTTTTAATTATTTGTTTACCAATTTTTCTTAAATTTTGGTGAACATTTGAATTTGCATATCCAAACACATGTTTTGCAAACAGCATCCAACAATCATCATCACACAGTTCTGAAAGATAATAAGGCTTAACAGTCTGCATAATTGATGCCACATTAGCAATTCTTGTTGTTACAATAATCTTACTTCCAGGAGCGCCATACACAAATGGATTCTTCAAAGTTTCCCAGCTAATGTAGTTTTTATTCCATACATCATCTAAAATGAATAAAAACTTTTTCTTTAACAGCCTTTTCTTCAAATCATGTTGGAGTAAATTCAACTCTTCAATACTGCAACTACATGAAGTGATCTCTTCCACGAGGGTTTTTGTAATCTTGAGAACATCAAACTGCTCAGACACATAAACCCAAGCTTTGAGATCAAATTCCTTCTGCACTCTTTCATCATTGTAAACAAATTGAGCTAAGGTGGTTTTTCCAATCCCCCCCATGCCCACTATGGGAATCACACTTATATTGCATTCTCCTTCTGCATCGTCGGAAAATAGCAATTTCATTAAGGCCTCTTTATCATCATCCCTACCATACACATCACTTGATCCCACTACAGATGAAGTTGGTATCTTTGTTGGAATTTTTACTTCTTTAACCATTTGAAGTTGAAGCATATTTTTCTGTTGTATGATCAAGTCTAGTCTTTCAATTATGTCTTGCACTTTCTGTTCAATTTCAGCATCATGCAAATTAACAAAAGTAGTAGAGTCTGGGTTTATTATTACCTCACCTATCTTTGCATAAGTACATATCTCATCCATTACATCATCAGCATCAAATACAACTTCTTTAAGTTCCTCCATCCACTCCTTCACATATACATTTCTCAGTTGTTTTTCCTCTGCATCACTGAGCACTGCATCAATGGACAACAAGGAGATCTTCAACCTCTTGAGCAACAAGTCACTGCTTTTACTTTTCTTAAAGAATTTAACCACTGCAGGAAAGGCTATTTTTCCAAGCAAAACACCAAAACCAGCCTCTAAGAAAGCTCCACCCACAAGTTCCAATGCCATGATTCAAGAGGTGATCAATAAGTGAATGCCTGATTGTTGGCGTGGAAGAAAAATATTGTTTGTCATGTGTGTGTGAAAGTATAGTACTAACTGGCTAATCGAGAGACCCAAAGTCAATTTGGAAGTTTCATGGAAAATTGATGATGGAAAAGTAGGACACGTTTTTTGACCATTCTCATCCAATCATATATATTGCTCATTATTGAATGATGGTGACAAATGACAATAACTATGTAAGTAAGATGACAAAAGGTCTACTTTAGTTTTGAAGATTGCTTTTTTGACATGTCTTAGTAACACAAGTAAATGACCAAAAAACCCAGCGGCAGTTAACTGTCGGCGTGTTTTTTAGTCATAAGTCAGTAGTGGTTAACTACCGATGGAGGTATTTTAGTCTTTTACTTGTGTTTTTAGGAAGTATTGAAAGTCAGAAAAACAATTGTCTTTTAGTTTTTAAGAGAGAAAAAGGAAATAATAGTGAACTAGTTGCAATTAATGGACGATAGTTAATGTTTGATTGTGAACTCCCTAGATACTTCATTTGATTTTCTGAGTCAAGGTATCTAACACTTATTTAGTCCTAGTACAACAACACTAGATTCTTCTTCAACTAAAGAAGGTCGGCTACAAAGATCAAACAACCTTATAATGTTATACTCCCTCCATCCTACAATATTTGTCGCATTTAACAATTTTACACATATTAAAAAAAATGATAAGTGAATGAAAATTTCACTATTGTATTACTTATGGACAAGTAAGGACCGGTTATTTTGTTATACTATTCATCATGATAGCGTTAAGATTAAAAGGATAACAATACATTTAGCCATATTAATTATTGGTTAACAATTTAATTTTGACATTGGTATTGATTGGAGGATTAATGTAAATGTTACTTATATCTTTTAATGACAAAATATAATTGATATATGTAGGAGAGTAACATCCACTTCAATTCTTGTCAAAAAAAAAAACAAAAAAACATCAACTACAATATTCTTCTGCCAGATAACAATACCAGAACTCTTTTTTTTCTTTAACAAAATTTACACAAAAGAATGATCAAATTTAAAAACTCACTGCAGTAATATAAGACATGTGAATAATAAAATTCCACACAAAAGAATGCTACCCTAATAGAACAAAATTGTTATGTTTCTATCATCTTATTTGTGATGCCTTCATCGACAATAGGTTACCCAGAACCGAAGACTCTCTTGTATCATTAACAGGTGGTCCAAAAATATCCCAAAAGCGAAGAGTCTCGTCTCCCCCGGCTGAAACCACAGTTAAACCATCTGGACTCTGCAAGACATAAAGGCATTAGTGCAACTTGAAAGAAATAATCACCTTGATAAAGTTTAAGTGATTTCATTCATGTCTATATGTTTTAACAAAGTTAAAGTTGATGTCACTTGTTGAAAACAATCCCAAGCAAGCAACTATATTAGATGCTCTTGCCAATGAATGATTGTAATCACATTATTACATGCTTTAAAAATTCACATTGGACGATTAATCGTCTCTCGATTTACCACTATACTGATTTAAGTAATGATGACTTGAAGCATACCTGAGAAAGATGGAGGACTCTAGAAGTATGAGGGTCCAAGCCTCCAACTTTAGTCATAGATGGATATTGCCACAAACACAGTTGGTTGTGTTCTGGACTTGTACTAAAACCATGACCACTTAATATCTCTTTGTAATGTCTATTCCATTGTAATCCACAAACCTGAGCTTTGGTGTCTATGCTGCAAATGTTGGTTCCTCTTTTTACATTCCACAACTTAATACATCTATCATCTGTTCCGCCTCCAGAAGCAAGCACATCTGAATCATAAGGGCACCAATCAAGAGCTTTGACTGCTGCAGTATGCTCTTTAAAACAATGCAAGAAATTCGACGAGTTCATTTTAATTGAGTCCCATACATAAACGTGATTTTCATTGCCACCACTAGCCAATAAATTGCCCCTTTTCGACCATTTTAAACCGCAGATTTCTGCTCTGTGTGTTTTTATCCGCGAAACCTCATTTCTTCTTGCTCTAACTGCACACAAATACAGCATTACATTAGGTTACAACATTTTTATCAAAAGCTTAATGTATTTGTACATAAAAAACATCGAAAAGACTTATAGAGAAGAATTAAATCTAATTACCGTCATGGTTGATTATAGATTTGTCATGGCCTCCGGAAGTTAAAATACGATTATTATTCCATGATAGAGTTGCTATCCTTTGAGTATGACCTTCAAGATTTCTTACTAGCTTGGAAGTCTCGGCATCCCAGATTTGAAGTTGAGAGTGCAGAAATCCTGTTGCCACATATTTTGCATCCTCTGACCAGGAAACACTTGTTGGATAATTATTGCCATTGACTTTAAACAACCTAGATACATCAGTAGTAACTGAGTTCCAAAAGTAAATTTCTGGTCCCAAAGCAACAGCTAGAATGCTGTTTTTCCCCCAATCCACAAGGTTTGTGTAGTAATCATTTTTTATTTTTGGTGCATCCAATACCCTTGATTCCTTCTGCAAGCACATTTAATCAATTTATTCAATCAGAATACAGAACAAGATTAGGAAAATACAGCACAAGATTAAAACACTTGCTGACAGATATGCATTCTATCGCCCAAAATTGACTTAAGAAAGGAATTAAAATTATATTGTTACTATATTGAAAATGAGACTGTATAAATGATCATTAATATGAACAAAACCTTAGGCAGCCTTCGATGGATACGTTGATTGCAACTGTTTTGAAGTGCTGCAGCATCTTCTTCTCGCAGCTGATCAATATAACGAATAGATTTTTTACTTGACTTTGGACTTCCCCTAAATACCAACATCCGAAACGGTCTCCCTTCTGAATCCAAATTCAGTTTGTCATCCAGTTTCTGTCTATATGCTTCCTGTCATTGTAAAAATGTATAAGATGTTGCATTAAAAAGATAAAGCCTCATGAAATAAGAAAATATTCAAACAATAGACCATATTAATTTCTGCAATATCAATTTTAATATTCAAATAGATCACATTGAATTACTTCCATCAAAAACTACACCATCAAATTAAACAAGAGTTACTTTTCTTGAATGTATTGAAATAGACCGCATTGAAAAAGTGAAGTAGTTTGCATAAAACAAGTTAAAACCTCACTTTCTTTTCTATAAATGAAAATTTTCAAAATTCAAATAAATAAGAAAAAATAAAAAACAAGAATCTGGAAATTAGACGAGTGACAAAAAATACACAAGAAATTCAGCAATTATACAACTTCGTTGAAAGTATTCAAATTCAGCCAGACATTGAAAAGTTGACAATTTTACAAAGAGTGAAGAGGTTTTGAATCATAAGAAATTGAAGAAAACGTTGTTAGAATAATAAAGAAAGAAATATACATACATTGAAATTTTTATTGTGAATTTTTTTGGTCTTGTTAGTTAGCAAACTGGTGGCTTGATCAAGATCCATCAAACTCCTATTGGGAATGAACCGATCACCCTGTAATGGAAAAAAAATATATATAAATGAGAATGCAATAATGCATATGAAGAAATAAAAAGAGAAGAATCGTAATAATGGAATAGTAGTATTACTGGGAAATCATAAAGGGTGGGAGGGCTGAGGAGGTGTTTTGGAGAGTACCAATCACGATCAAGATTCCACATTTTGGAGAAGAAGAAGAAGAATTTGTGAAAGAAAGAAAGAAAGAATGAATGAATGGGTTTGAGAACGTTGTTTGGTTTGTTTACCCGCCAACTACTTATAAAGTGGCAACGGTTTGTGTTTTGAACCGTTACTATATTTTGCACTCGTATAAATCAAATCTATTATGAATGAATTTGGCCAAAAATAAATAAATATTTTCTTGATTTTTTTTTTACAATAAATAAGTGTAACCTGTTTTGAACAAGGAGGAAATTAGAACCAATGTTAGTGTAGTGTTGTTTGCAAGGTATGTGATGTTTCATACAACATCACATGATATCTTTTCTCGAAATGAATCCTTGTCTTTCTAAGTACGACTTGACGATTTTGGAACGGTACGAATACTTGTTTGTCTAAGTTCTACTTGGAATAGTACCTTTTTTTTTTTTTGGAGTGTCAACCATAACAGTAATATGAAACTTTTATGGATAAGACATTAAAAGACCAATGAGAGTATAAATAATTAATAAGTGACTTATTTGATCCAAATTAGTGAGGAATTAATTTGGGACGGGATTAATTTAAGGGAAATCGCGAATGAGACAAAAATAAAAAGAGATAATATGATCCTTACCATTTTAATATTTAATTAACATGGATTTGAAGTTTGAACGCAATATTGCAAGATAAGCACAAATGTATATTTAATAAAAAGATAAGGATTAAAAATACTTAACACATACTCTTTCCGTTTCAAATTATAAGCAAAAAAATTCATTTTCTTTGTTTCAAATTATAAGCAAAAAAGACCAACTTTTATCATATTTAATTATGTTTTTTCAAAAAAATCATTTTTTTCCAAAGGAAAATTAAATGTAAAGTGCATTCAATTTGCTCTCTTTTTTATTTTCTCTATAATCAACTACTAATGAAAATTGTTTTTACATCTTCCTATAAAACTTATTTCAAAGATAACACAAAAAACTATCTTACAAACTGTTTTAGTTTTCTTAATAAGTCTGACGTTTGTTTTCTTTTTATAATATGCGACGGAGTGAGCACTTTTATACCACACAACATTACTTTACTTCAAACAAAAATAGTCATTACAAGTTAACACATACTAACTAAATAAATTCACTATAAGATTCATCTTAGCAATTAATTCTTCCAGAATAGTGAGCATTCACCTAGTGATTTGTGGAACACAAGTTCTGGTATGTTGCAATGCTCCAACATCTACTACAAAGGTATAAAGATGGTGGAATGATGTTGAAAATGAAATGAAGGTTCTCTATCAGAGTCAGACCTATATATATATATATATATATATATATATATATATATATATATCATATTTGAATATAATTTTTATTTTTATTCTTGAGAGGAAAATATAACATCTATATTTTTCTCACTTTGGTCACATGGGGCAACCTTGGATTTCCTGCTATAATAGCACGATGATGTAACAGATCAGGGCTATCAGATTTAGATCAACGATTCAGATCATTTAACTATGTTAAACTGATGTCTAATCTGAACCGTTCGTTCTGATATCAATGGTTGTAATTTATTACAACACTGAACTGTATGCTTTTTTACAGCACCAAATCCTGATCCAGGCAACCCTTAAGGGTAAAGCATATTAATTTGTTTCCACAAAATATATGCACATGGTAGATAAGCCCCACACGTTTGTCCTTTAGTGCTAGCGCTTTTACAACTCATGACACTCTTTTTGCTCTATCGTAGGCGTAGCAAGCAAAAGTCTTTGACACACTCTTCAAGATGCAAGATCAATGCTACAACACCTCGAAACATATATGCCTAATCCTAGTTAAACTAAAAAAATTCCTATTTAATTGACTCTAACGGACACTAATTACCCAATTCATAGAGAATAAATCAAGTCAAGAGTATTTGACAACTCTTACTCCCTTCGGTCCTATTTATAATAAAAAGTTAGGTTAACAAAAGTTAATATATTTGGATTAAATTTTTAACTAGATACATCAAGTTTTGTTGACCCAAATTTCTCTTATAAATATGATCGGAGAGAGTATTTCTGAGTTATAAGAGCCTACCTAAAAGAACTCATCATCTTATCGATTTCATTTTTAAGGGGCAATGATGCACATAAACACTCATAGTATAAAAAGATATCCCATCCGTTCCATAATAACTAAGCTATTTGCAAAAAAATATTGTCCCAAAAAAATTGATCAATTTTACTTTTCAATACAACATTAATTACTTTTTATCCAAATATAACTTTAATTAATACTATTTTCATCATTCCAATTTAATATATTCCACTTTACATTTATGACAGTAGAGAATGCACCAATACTTAAGAAAAACACTTAAAATAATTTTTCTCTCTCATTCGTTTATACATTTTTCTCAATATATGTAAAATGACCAAATCACTCAGTTAGTCGGGAACAAAGAGAGTATTGTTTGCATCATTGATTTAAGAAGAAATTATTCACATACACGAAATAAAGTCCGCCCTCTTAAAATTGGATCTTTTTCCAAACTTTATCACTAACATAGGCCAAGGTCTTTCCCGGTCTAAATCACATATGCACGCTCATGTTTGTTAATGATCAGGTTTTTTTGACCTCGTCGGTGTTCTTGTTAAAAAAAAGCATCTCAAACTTAAGATAACCCTAAATCCACTATAAGAATATCTAATATTATGAGTTTCATCAAAGAATTAAACTCAGCTTCTTTTGAATAATTCTTTCTTAATCGAGCTTATTAATCACTTGAGTTCAATTACTTAGTTACTCAAACTTTTCGTATACTATATTATACAAAAAATAAAAGGCACTCCAGTGCACTAAAATTCTCGCATATGCAGGTTTGAGATGGGGTTCCGCATACATAAGAGTTGTTTAAAGGACTTGGAACCATGACGTGACAACAATTTTACCATTGCATCAATATTTTCCTTTTGTTTACTATGTTATACTAGCGAAAAGACGGACACTCACGTGCCCGTCTTTTTGCTCTTTTTATTGCGCTAATATTTAAAAATTATGATCGCTGATTTTTTTATGAATTTTGATTAAAACTAAAAATATAAATGTTTGTTTCTTTCAAGTTATAACAAAACAACTAACCATTTATTCAAAAAAAAAATAAAATCAACTAACCATGATTATCTATTTCAATGACACCAACAATATAACAAAAAAATATAATATAAATTCTTTTTCTAAATGACACTAACAACAATCTTTATTATAGAAAAAGTTATTTAAAGGTATAATTGAGATAATCAAACATATCATAACTTTCATTAAGTTTTGAGGTTTGCATGATTCAAAGTGGTTGAGCTAAAATTGAAAAAAATAAAGAAAATATATTTATCCAAGAACTAAAATTGAAAAAAATAAAGAAAAAAGATTTACCCTAGAAATAATATTGAAAAATACAAGAAAAGAAGGCGACTCGTACCAATAACTCAGTTTCCGAGTCCGACACGACAAATCGAAACTCAACACTACACAAACCTAAGATCTTCGATTCGTACATCAAAACCTCAATCATTGTTCCTCTACTCCTCGTTCCTCATTCTCTTTCACTTTCGCTGAAAAACTGATTTTTTTTCTCTCCTTGGATCTGTGTGCTTCGCTTCCCGTGAAATCTGGCTATGGATTACGAACCCTACGATAGTAGTGGTAAGCTTCATTCTCAACTTCTTCGTTACTTTCTTCCCTCATTATTCCTAAATTTCAATCTTTTTTAATGGGTCTCTTTCAATTTTAGGATTTAGGGTTAGGGTTTTGTTTTGATTGATTTAATTAGGGTAAAATTTTCAATTGGCACCAAAATTAGTAGTTTTATGCTATGTTTAAGGAATTTGAGTTGTTGTATGGTGTTATGATGAAAATTTTGATTGTTATTGAAGTTATTTGGTTTGATATTAGCTCAGGGGACTATGGTATTGGTGATTTCAATTTCATAGTTTTCATTGGAAGTGTTTATTTCAATGATGAAATTAGTAATGTCTAGTTTTCAAAGTATGAATTTACTTCTTTCAAAAAAAGAAAAAAAAAAGTAAACTTGTTTTTCCAGTTCAATGAACTTGATTATGCCGCTAATGTGGTTTATTTGGCCGGTACACTAGTGGGAACTGGGAACTACTCAAGCTTAGTTTTCTCAGTGAACTTGAAAGATTATAATGTTCGATTTGAAAATTTGAAATTGATTTGTTTGTGCTTTGAGTTCCAAAGACCGTCAACTAGTTGTTATGATTATTGTTATCTTGAACAAGTTGATGGCCTCTTGGTTTTCTTTCTTCACCTTAGCAATAAGGTGCGACTCTCCTGAACTAGAAAGGCACACCAAAGGTGCCCGAGGTTTGTGACTAACTGAAAGGACAGCACCTCAAGCAGCAAGAGGTGCTGATCGCTTCTGGTGATCTTGGACTGTATATTGGTTGATACTTGACAGTTTTATTCGGATGTAGTTTTTCTTAAAATTTCAAACTTAAAGAAGGAAGAAATGTATTGAATTGTCTATCCATTTGTTTACGGGGATTTAGAGTTTTTCTAACTTAAAGGTTTACACTTTATGAATATCCTCAAATGGCTACCTTTTTGTTTCTCCCTTTTGACACAATATTGGCTAAATGTTTCTCCCTACCATTCAGTGTAACACTGACATATGACAGTCTGCTTGCATTATACCCATGTTGTAAATTTGTTGATTTGAAATATTGATTTTTTTTACCTTAACTGCAGTATTCTTATCTAGTTAATTGTTGTATTGAGTAGACCGTGGCCTTTGTATAGTTAGTAAATGCTTGTATGCAATACCTGCTGCATTTAGTGAAATCTGGTTGATGTATACTTCAAGGATTTATAGTCTGGACTCACTTTGATCCATGTAGCCGACCCCACTTAGTGGGATAAAGCTTGGTTGTTGGTGTTGTTGTTATAGTCTGGACTGACTTTGTTATTGTACTTATATACATATAAATTCATTGGATGTAATGATTGCAGGCACTGATGATGATCTTCCACCAACACATCAAAATAGAATTCCTAGAGGGGCACGTCTTGCTGGGAATGGACGATCTGCAGTAGGTTCAATGTCATACCCCAGGATGTACGGTGAAATTGACATGGAAGCTCAAATTCACCAACTTGAGCAGGACGCGTATAGTTCAGTTTTACGAGCCTTTAAAGCTCAAGCTGATGCCATTACTTGGGTACATTTTCTTATTTTATTTTCACTTATTTATTTTGAAATTTTTTACTCAGGTTTAAATGACTTCTAAACGACATGTATTTTCTTCAGGAGAAGGAAAGCTTGATAACAGAACTACGAAAAGAACTAAGATTATCAAATGAGGAACATAGGGAACTTCTAGGCCGTGTTAATGCAGATGACGTCATACGAAGGATAAGGTCTGATAAAATTGTAAAACTTGGTCTATGCTTTAGAAGTGAGATTTTCATTACATTTTGCGTATAAACACTGTCATGTTGTTGATCAACATTTTATTGGATGTTGATTTAAGGGAGTGGAGACAGACAGGAGGCCATCAGCCCAGTGTGCTGAGTTCTGGACATGTTATTCATGATTCAGTTCCAAGTCCAACAGTCTCTGCTTCTCGTAAGAAGCAAAAGGTAACACCGTCCGTACCATCACAATCTTATGGCGGGCCTTCTCCTTCATTTCATCCCCAGCCCGTGGCTGCACCCCACCAACCATCTTCTTCTGTTGGAAAACGTGGACCTGTTCCAGGAACCAAGGGCAAGAAGCAGAAACCTGTAAGTAAACATAGAAGACCGGTTACATTGTTCTTCTTCTCTTAGTTTATTTGCAGTGAGCTTGGTTTGATCCCCTTAATAGCTGCTTAAAAAATTATTTGCCACTATTCAAACCTACTTAAGCAACACTATTCAATTTACTTTGGTTCTTTTATATGCAGGGCCAAGTATTGCCAGGAGTACCTTCAATAAAGCAATACCCTTCTTCGGGACCAGGGGGAAGGAATCAAGTACCTAATAGAGTTACTTCGGGTACTGGCACAGGTGAGCTTGCTGAGGGAGCATCAATTGATCCACTCGTTGGCAAGAAAGTACGAACAAGATGGCCTGATGACAATAACTTCTATGAAGCAGTTATCACTGACTACAATCCAGTAGATGTACGTGCAGCCACTTAATCAGTTTAAGATTTGTTTGTCAGTTAATTTATAGCTGATATGCTTACTTTTTACCTCTAACTTTTCAGCGTCTGCACAATCTGGTCTATGACATGGGAAGTGCAAATGAATCATTGGAATGGGTTAACCTGTCAGAGGTATATCTGCTACTGATTACTGTCGTGTAATTCTTTTTGTTGTCTTTTTCACACTCCCCACATTGCAACCCTCTTAAAAAAATAGTGTTTCCAAACCTAGAGAAATTGAAACTAAAAATAGAAGTGTATTAGTGGAATTTGAAAATAAAAATGGAGTAATTGAATAATGCTAAAATGTTTGTATTAGAATTATAGAAATAGAAGTGTATTAGTGAAATTATAGAAATAGAATTCTAAAATAACTCTAAATAATCTATTATATTATTTAGTAATTTAATGTCTGTGAGTAGAGTTCTGAAGGTGTTTTAATATATACACTAATTATGTGAAATGTTTGTATTTGTCTAGAATGTCTAAAGAAATATGTTGGTAAGCTTTCATTTCCATCTTTAAATTAAGAGTTAGATTTCCAATATGTGTTGGTCCAATTGGGAAAGGAGTTGGATCTCATAAGCATGCGGTCCTCAGTTAAATCCTAGGGTTCATATGAATGGAAAAAGTACTATTGGGATGTGCTCAAACTTTTGCATCTAATCTAATAATTTCTTTAGGTGCCAGTTAGTGATGTTAGCCTGTGGTGCATACAAGGACGTTGAATGGAGCATCTTGTCATTTGAGAGAGTTAGGACCTTTGGGCATTAGGAGAGGTGCAGACCCTTGAAATTCTGCCATCTATACTCTATTGAGGGAATTCTTCCCTCATTCTTTCTAATAAAGATAGAAGTTTCTATCACGTATCTCAGGAGATCTGTCTCTTACCTACTTGGCAAAATGCTCCGGGGCCCAAAAAAATGTGGGCTGGGATGTGTTTGGTAACTTTTAGCATAAATTCGGCACTGAATTTGAAATGGTAGAAAATATTCATTTTAAATGCTATAAATGTTTTTAAGGAAACTGTTGGGCATTTAATATGATGAAATTGACTATACTATTGTTGAAAACTATTTTATAACATGTTAAATTAGGATTTGGTTGTTCATAAATAGAGTTATGACCTCGTTCTGATTTTTTTTTAACACTTTATTTCTGTTTTTCTTAATATTACATGTATGACAAACTTTTCATTTGCTGCACCAAATTGAGATGTCAAGTTGGCTTACATTACTTTCTTTTTGTAACTATTTTCATCTATGAATGAACGCATAATGTGGTATCAAATGCCGCAGTTGAAGACTGCAGCTGCTGGTTGCGTGTAATATGTAATTAAATAAATGAAGTTTTGACTTGTTTAAACTTTCAGTAATCCTGAATTGTGGTGGTTATTTAAACTTCCATAAAATTCAAGCACCGCTATTCTTGTGTACCTTGATTGTTCAATAACATTTAGAATTTAGATTTTCTATTAGCTTGATATGCTTAGCACTTGCCAGTACCTAATTAGATACACTCTTGTAACTGCAGATCTCTCCGGAAGATATTCAATGGGTAGGGGAGGAACCTGGAATCAACCATCGTTTTGGGGGATCTGGTCGTGGGATGAATAGGTCTGTAGGTCGTGATAGTGTTCCAGGAGCTGGAAGAGGTAGGGGAGGTACAAAGGGGCAATCCAAAAAAGATTTATTGCCATCACAGAATGGAATCGGGAAAAAGGCTCTGGATGATATACAAATACTTCACACAGACACACTAGTTAAAGAGGTAACTGAAAACGGTTCAATCAGAATACTATTCAATTGAGATTGTCTAATCTTTTCATGGAAAATATTTAAATTTTGGGTAACTTGTCAGGTGGAAAGGGTGTTCAGTGCAAATCATCCTGATGTACATGAAATTGAGAAAGCCAAGAAAATATTGAAGGTAAAGGACAATTTTATACTCCAGTCTGCCATTTATTTTACTGCTAGCCGCTAATTTATCTTGTGTTCTTGCAAATGGTGTATGTACAAATAATCAATATAATGAATTAACTGCAGGATCATGAGCAAGCTCTTATCGATGCAATTGCAAGGCTTGCAGATCTTTCTGATGGCGATAATGGTACTTCTTATTCTCATTTCGCACACCTATTTGCACTTTTGCAGTATCATAACACATTTGTTCTTTCACAAGTAGTCCTATAAATTAAAATTTAAATGCTATGGAGTATGGACTTCGTTTAGGTGCTTTTTTTACCATTTAGTTTCAAATCATAATTCGTTTTGGTTCAATACTTGATTTGTGTCCATAAAATTCGAATGAGTTACAAGTGATATGGATGTTGAGATAATACAGATTAGTTTGGCCATCTGTATAAACTTTCTTGATGATCTTATTGTTTATACAGATGGGGGCGGTCGCCATTTTTCACATGTTAAATCAATGGATCGAGAATGACGGAACACCTACGTTGTAAAATGGGGAAGAGGAGGCATTCAAGGAAGCAAAAGTCACGGGAAAGCTTAGTTTTCTCTTGTATTCTAACAGATGATAGTTACAATTATGTAATTTGGTAATAATTATTTATTGAGGGTAAGATTTGACCTAGGATCAGCTTCTGCTTGTATAAAGAGTATGATAGTGGATACATTCCTATATTTGCTGTATTAAATTATTGTTCACAAGACTTGGTGACTGTTTTGTTTTGTGCTACCATAGACACACATTTCCTAGCATTCAATGTTGTTTCTCCATTTTTGTTCTGTGTTTGATTTTGTATTCTAGAATCAATCTAGTCTTATAAAAACAGTTCCATCATAAACCCCAAATCTTAATCATCACGGTGACTGCCAAACCGAAGTTGTTGGCAACTCTTTTTAATCCTTTTTTGTCCTCTTGACTGTCACCAATGACTTTATGTTTAGTGTTGGCACCATCTTCCCAAACTGAAGATCTACTATAAACAACCATCACAGTCACTCACCTCCATCTCTCATTTCCTTATCTTAGTTTTTTGTTTTCCTTTTGTACAACTCTTTTCGGTCTACGCATTAGAGTGTTTTGTACCACTTTAATATTTTCTTTCAACCAACTTTTATTGTGTAAGGTATAATGAAATTGTTCTTTAGGCATTAAATTATCCAAAATTCCCCCAACAGCAATTAATTACCGTTCAAGTGCTTTTTAAATTAGTTTAGTTGATTTAAAAAGTGTTGAATGATAATTAACCATTGTTTTACAGCAACAATCACCATATCATGCTTGTGTGATGTGCGGTTAGCTCAGTTGGTATGAACAATGCATAATATATGCAAGGAACTTCGGCCACCACCAAATAAAAATAAAAAATTCCGAAGTGGATATTGGTGCTAACACCGAGGTGGATATTGGTGCCATAGTACCCATGAGAAAAATAATTGGACGATTGATTAATATGAACATGCCTTTTTTTTAGAGGAGAAAACTTATAGCATTTCATTAATTAAAATGTGTTCAATACAATCAGGTGGCGTAACCTAAATATGGAAACTAGCCGATAATGTGGTCGCCTTCGCTAAGTCATGGGCAACTTCATTTGCTTGTTTTCGTACAAACTCTACACTCGAGTTTTCATATAAGTGACTAAACAAGATTTTACAATCTTTAATAATAGCTCCAAAAATCATGCCTATTAGCTGCAAAGCTATCAACCACTTTTTTGGAATCAAGTTCGAAGTCTATAGGTA
>Ga0315915_1001668_pt1 | contig 27171 bp, 15 predicted proteins | sample MpolbnodulesMG_FD_207738 | JGI IMG/M metagenome (GOLD analysis project Ga0315915, IMG submission 207738) | Medicago polymorpha root nodule microbial communities from Los Angeles, California, United States - branched nodules | ecosystem: Host-associated > Plants > Roots > Nodule | place: USA... | reverse complement strand
TAAAGTCTAAACTACTCTCACATGTTATAATTCAACTTGAAATATGACATTTTTAAGCATGAATTGTGTTGAACCCACGATTTGTGTATATGAAAGTAAATGCTCAATTCTCATCCATAATGGTTTTACCATTTTTTATCAGCATATGGTAGTAAATTAGTGGGGAATGGTTGTAGTACTTTTAATGGTGAACATTAGTCCCCCTACTCAGCTCGTTATTTTTCCCTAAGCTAATAGACCAAACCACCTACTACTAACTAGAGTGAATCATTTGATATTTTGATACTCTCTTTGTCCCATTATAAATGAATTATTAGTTCATTTTAGACGTATTAACAAAAAGTATATAAGTGAAAGGGAGAGAAAAATGATTTTGAGTGTCTTGTTAAGTATTAGTGCATACCTTGTTATCATAAATATGAAGTATAATAAATATATTGAATTGGAGTGATTAAAGTAGTATTAATTAGAGATATGATTAAAAAGAAAAATTAATATTCTATTAAAAAGTAAAATGAATCAATTATGTTAAGACATTTTTTTTAAGGACTCGTATATTATAAAATGAAGGAAGTAGAAACTTTCATTGTGTGTGATACTCCCCAACGTGTCACGATCCACAACAAGCAATGTTACAAAAACATAAATAAAATTCTCTATACTATATAAGCAATGCTATGGATCTTATGAAAACATAAACAAAATTATATACTATAATTCAATCTGGTAAATTTATTCGCAAATAAAATGAAAAACTCGAGAAATGTTCAGTCTAGTCAATTTATTCGCAAATAAAAGGAAAAACACAAGGAATGAGGTCCAAACATAAAGTGTATAATAATTTTTTTTACAAGACATAAAGTGTAGAATAATAAACATGCTACTCCCTGACCAAAAAAACATGTTACTCAACAAGAGAATAATCTACCTCATTGCATACATGTCTAAAACACCAATCTAAGTAGGGCTGTTTAGGTTGCGGATGTGGATGTAGAGGTGGATGTGCAATGAGTACAATTGGAAGGATTAATTCTGGCAGTTTATCGACATCCCCTTTAAATAGTGTGTATTTTTCACATGCAAGATTGATGACATACACAAAATTGTTTTCATAACCACACGTACGCGGGTTGCTCAATGCATAGTACTTTCTCTTCGGAGCATAAAATAATGCTATGTCACCTAAAGTTTTTAACTTGACATAATTCATGGTTGAGAAATCTATCTTATACACATTAAATGTTACCTTGAATATAATATGAAGCACTAAAATTAAAAGATGTCCATCACGACTAACCAACCTTACGTGTGAATAAGAAACAAAATGTACCTGAATAGTACTCTTCAATTCTAAAAAATTTATATTTGCAGAGTTCAAGTTGAATATCCCTATGTTCGCTTTGTTGGTGACAACAAATATGGTACTCTGCAAAACAACAAAGTCAACAACCTTTTGTGGTGTCAAATAAGTAACCCAACCAAAATTTCGAGATTGATAGACATGCAAATCATTAGAATCTCTACATAAAACTAGTAAGACAAATTCCTCTGAGCCTCTGCAAAAAGCAAGCAAAACAAGAGAAATCAACCTCAAAAACTGAGTTATTGATTACCATCTTTCTTCTTGTAAATGGATTAATTAGTATAAATGAATTATCCTTCCCTGTCATGATCAAATATCCGCTAGACGACCCATGATAGGCAAATCGGAAGAATTTATTGATCATCTTTGAGTGATAAACTTTATGGTGAGATATGCTTATGAAGGAAAAAGATTTCTTAGAATATGAAGACCTTTGGAGAAGTAATGGTTCTTGGGATGCCATGAAATTCCTCCAATAAATTTTATGAAATTTCCGTCAATTGTTGCACACACTACCAAATTGAAAGAGGTCATCAAAATCTAACAATCTTGAAATGATTTCAAGCAAATCCCAAAGAAGTTGACAATTCTCTGCTACCTTCTTCGTTTTTTTCCCTTTGTATCACAACAAATAACAACTATAGACGATCTATGACATATTAGAAAATGAAGAGATAAAGAAATATTTATTTGCCCATTTATTTCCAAACAAAAATAAAAACCAACATATAAATATAAATATAATACACTTATGTTCTATCCTCATTTTTTTTTTAACGTGAGTAATTCAGTTCACTTTCCTGTGATCATGCCACCATGTAGCATTAGCAAACAATATATAAGTAGACCAAAAAGCTAAGCCAAACTAAGTAGCAAGTATTTGCTTGTCCATAACAGAAAAACAGCCAGCAATGACCTCTATTACATTTACACCATACAAACCAAACATTAAATCAATTTGTAAAATCAGATGCAAATAACAGCACACCAAAAAGCTAATCCAAACCAAGTAAAACAAGTTTATGCTTGTCAAAACCAGAAAAACAGCCACTAATAACCTCTATTATACAATACAACTCCTAACAAAACACTAAACCATATCGAAAAAAATCAATGCTCCATCACAGCCAAAACCAGGCACATTCTACAGCAACCTTAGTACCTTACCGTACCAAAGAATAGATATCAACTTCTATGAAACACGGATATGGACACGGACACCGGATATGACATGGACATTGACACGTCGACACAACTAATATTTAAAAAATCACATAATTCAGTGCAATTACAAGTGTCGGTGTCGTGTCTGAGGAGTGTCTGGGCTTCATAGATCAACTTTCATACTCAAATGGAAATTAACATTCTAACCAAAAAAGCTTAATTTATTAAAGGGGAATGTTAACGAGTGTCACGTGACACTCTTTAAGGACCATAATTAGTACTCCCTTCGGTCCTATTTATAAGAAATATTTGACTTTTTTGATTCATTGCATAAATCATGTATGTGGTCTATATTCTAGATCAGATACATCAATTATTCAATGAATCTAAAAAGTCAATTTTTTCTTATAAATAAAACCGGAGGGAGTAATATTTATGAAAAAATATGTATTAATGCATTGGAAATCGAAATATTTGACTTTTTTAAAGAATAATTACTTATTTTGAAATGCTTAAAGAGTGCCCCAAAGACACTCGTTAATAAGACCATTTATTAAAAGATGTTGCATTTTATTGACCCCTACTCCCCAACAAAAAGAAAAAGGAATAAAAGACATAAAAATCAGCCTTTGTTCCATGAAGGAAGGAAAATTCTCGATGGTGTGTATTTGTTAAATGAATTTGTGGATTACGCGAAAAGAAGTAGAAAAGGTTGTTTGTTAGTGAAGGTGGATTTTGAGAAAGCATATGATTCCGTTAGTTGGATGTTTTTGGAATATATGATGGGAAGAATGAATCTCGATTTGATTGGATGAAGGAAGTCTTCCATATTTGGAAGCTCAATGATTGTATTTAATTTATGGAAGCGGAGAAAGACGTGCGTCTTTCCGCTAGTTATGATTATTGTACTATGAATGTAATGTCTTCTATGTAATGAGGTTGGAGTATCAACATATGTGAAGTACAATAATCATAATAATAACTAGCGGAAGGACTCCCATCTTTTCCCTCTTTTTATTGTATTAAACATTTATAAAACGGTATTTTTTATGAAAGTTTGATCTTTCACTTTCAAATATCAGTGTCAACCAACCATGTCATGGCCGGTCCTAGAATTTTTGGTGCCCTAGGCGAAACAATAAATTATACCCTTTTAATTATTCCAATATTTTTTTTCTTGCATTTTTTATTGCAAAATATTCATTTATAATCACAGTTATCTAAAAATATATTTTCAATAGAATTAATCAAAGGAAATTAAAAAGAAATATATAGTACTAACTACTAAGTAAAAATAATAATTTAAGTGCCCCTAAAAAAGTGGTGCCCTGGGTTGTCGCCCCTCGCGCCTACCCTCAGGGCCACCCGTGAACCATGTTTATCTTTTTTAAATATCAGCAACAATATAAACAAATTTGAGCCGCCCACCAACACCACTTATAGTGTCAAACATCTACATTGAAGGTAAGTATATGAGCAATGAATCAAACACGACTTTCAACTAAAACAAATAGACATTTAACTATAAACAATATATATATATATATATATATATATATAATTGACAACAAAATTGTTGTATTTCAGACTTAAAAATGATATTTAGTGACGGATTTTGTTTATTCGTTCAAAAAAAAATACTTATTTTTTTTGAAATTTTAGTAAGTCTAAGTTTGAGGTCTTGTGTCAAGGGTTTATTGCACTTTGTAGAGGGTCGGCCTTAATCAAATATAATATGAATATGTTTTTTAAAGACAAGGTTATAACATTATTATAACTAAAATTTGTTCAAATGTATAACCGGAATAATAAAAAAGTGTTCATAAAATCTCTTGTCGTGGCCTCGTTGTTGATTATCATCGACTGGAATTGAAAGTCTGATTCGATAATGCTTCATGTAGGCGTTGAATCCCAAAATTAAATATTTATGCCTTTAAGTACCTCGTTCACCCTTTCTTTGAACTCTTGAACTGGAAGTACGATTGGATGATGATCCTTCATGCAGGTCTTGAAATCATCTATGTCTTTTATAAACTCATCATACTTCCCCTTCTTATCATCATGAAACAAAGCTTTTTTTACTTCTTCCAAAAATCCAATTCCAAATTCATTTGACATGGTTTCAGCGATCGGAAGCTTATGTTGTTGTGGTAGTTTGTATTAAGTTAGGGTTTCTGATGTTTCAGCGAGAGTAAGACAAGATAATTCCAATTAACACATATACTAATCATACATTCCCTATTTTAAGCAATATTCTTTAAAAAAATAAAATTATGAGTGATAATTTTAATAAAAACAACAAATAAAATTTTAATATTAATAGTAATACATTACAATTTTGACCTTATATAAAAAAATTTGTGTTTCATGTAAAAAAAACCTTTCAATTTTACTGATCACTTAATTGTTTTTTACCGTTTTATTGTTCCTTACCAATAAAAACGGAAAGACAAAAAAAAAATATTTGTATCATATCTGTCTTAGACAAGAATTATAGAAACAGATGCTAAAGTTCGTTTGTTACACCTTTTTTTTAAGATAATTTTTAAAGTTTTTTATCTTTTTGTTATGATTTTTTAAAAGGTTTTGCTAACAAGTGTCATTAGGACACTAGTTAATAATTCAAAAATGAAAATAATTTATAAGTTCTAGGTAGAAAAATTTACTTTTTTAACTTTCAATGTGATGAATGTATCATTCTCAAAACAAAATTTCTTCTTTAAACTTCTTAACATGCGTCTTTATAGGGCATTGTTAGCATTTCCTTTTTCAAATGATGTTTTAAAAAAATCTGATGAGATATTGGGTTAAATAACTTCTCATAAACAATCATTCTAAGTATTCCTTAAAAAAAAAAAATTCTAAATATCCATATTTCTTTTAGAATTGCATAATACAAATAGGAAAACCAAAGTACTTAGCCCAAAAAATGACCACCATTGCTAACAAATGAACATGTCATATTTGTTGATCGCTGAATGAACTTTACCACAAAGTCTGAAAAATGAGCAAGTGACACATAATTATGGGAGGTGAAAAATCTGTGAAAAATATCATAATTATTTTTGTGAAAAAATGTTATTCTTTTTATCTTAAAAAAAAGAAAAAGAAACGGTTTATTTTAAAACGCAAAAGTATAAAATTGTATTTTGAAGAGGTAAAGAAGACTCCTTATAACTAGAAACTTTGGAGTTTCTCTACATCCAAATAAGTTAAACTTCATCCATCCAAATCAAATTAAATTTTTTAAAATTGAACCGCCAAATTGAAGAGTATACTCCGGAGAAAACAATGGAAGAACACAAGAAATGTCTAACCACCTTAAAGTCAAATATCAAATACTCTTAAAATATGCGCAGTCCAAAAATAAATGATCAACAAGTTTTTCCTTCCCTCATCCACAACACATAAGGTAAAATCAGTTTGTAAAATCTCAAGACAAAGAAACCTATGGGTTTGTTGCAAATAATGTCCAAAAGAGTTGAAGGTGCTTCACTATGCACTTGAGTCGACAACTGATAAACTCCTCTAACAATGTACATTTCACCAGGGTCAAGCTTCTAGTCTCAGTTATGGGACTCGTTTATAACCTTAAAAAAATGTCAAGCAACATATTTCAACACTCCCCCACTAATTCCTCCTCCCAAGCATGAAGTCTCCTATGCCACTTTCTTTCATCGCCGTCAACATTCCATCATAATTCACACATATGTGTAACCGTCACAAATCGATCCTCAACTTACTAAAGACACCTTCTAAATCCACATAAAGGATCACTCTTTAACCATGGATGAATCCGAAAAAAGCAAATTAAGCCCATTACCCACTATGCGTACTTGATTTCATCCAACCAATTACCATACCATAAGCCAACACCTTTTCTATCACTACTAATATCTTTCCACCAAACCAACACCTTACTTACCCTCCTTCACTCGCCCTTCCTCCAACCCATAACGAGCCAGCAAAAAATTAAATCACGATCCCTCTGGCTCCACGTGCATCCTCCTTCACCATTTACTAAATAGAGAAAGATTAAATCGCCGCACTCTATGCACCCCCACCCTTTTTCCACTCTCGATCAGGACACACCTTATCTCACTTTACCCATGAACTTTCCTAGCTTCCTTATTCCCACCCCTCATAAAAAACGTTTATAAAAAAATCAATAGAATAATTATACATATGAGTACCGCAAAAAATCAGACGTCCATTCAAAGATAGATCACTACTCTCTCATAATAAAAATTAATAGAAAGTTGGTATCATAATCAACTGTGTAGATTCATTCTTCCATATTCTTGCACCTACGTTTCGTAATAATCAACATTTCTCTTTGTTTTTTTACTAACTAAAACGTCATCATTAGTTAAAAATTTGGAAACGTTGAGGAATGGGTCCAGCCTCCAGATTCGAAAGCCATCAAAGTTCCCTTAAACAAAAAAAATTAATTAATCATTTATTCAAGTGGATTTACTTAATATTGTAAAAAAATTAATTTATATTTATCTACCACCGGTATCAACGTCTCGTATTTAAATTTGAATTCTTCTACCACTTTATTTATTGGAATATACAATATTTTGACACACAAAGTTAAACAAAAGAAAGAGCTAAATTTTTTAAAATAGGGTTGCCACGATTGAAATGGACTTCTTTTGTTGTGCATGCATTCCATTTTTAATTGGGTTGTCACGTGGAGGCTTATCTTAAGATTGGGAACAAAGATAGGGACATGAATCAATCTTTTTTCCCATCAAATATAGTAATATTTACGGACAAAAAACAGTTCATAAATATGGTATCTACAAACTGTCAAGCAGATAAAACGCCAAAAAAATATCATATTCTTCAAAATATTACCAAATATAAACAACTAGATTATCCCATTAAAAAAAAAAAACTAGATTATCATCTCATGAGATACTTTGAATATCCTAAACTAAATGGAACGAAACATAATGATAATGTTGAAATATGGATTCTCTAAAGTGGATAAAGTGTAAAATGAAAAAAATTAAGGGTTGTTATTTAAATAAACTCATGATTTTTTTTTTGAATAAACTCATGATTTGTTATGATATATATATGATATCTACTTTTAATTTATTAATTAACATTTTTTGTCAAAAAAAAATATTAATAATTAACATTTGATATTATTCTCTTTCGTGCTCATTTTATTTAGAGAGTCAAATCTATAATGTTGATATAGAATAGAGGAAAACAGAGAATATGATGAAAAAAATAATTAACTTCATTGTATAATGCATAAAATTTTGATTGTGGTTGATCAATAAGCATATGTTGGTACTTGTTCAAAAAAAAAGTAAGCATAATGTTGGTACTGTTATAGGTATATCTTGTAGCAATTGATTAGTCGACATTTAGGTACCGTTTGTCCAGGTTTTTTTACAGTTTAAAAGATAGTTTAAAACAAAGTTAAAATAAAGGTCTTTAAGAAAGAAGCTAAAGTTGTTTGGTTTCTCAAAAAAAAAATTAGTTTTAAAACTATTTTTAAGGTAAAAGTTGTTTGGCAAAATATTGTACAAAACTTAATTCTCGACAATTTATTTCGCAAGCACCTCTCTTAAACTCACGCTAGGAACCTTTTATTTTATTTTTTAATATTATATTTCAATATTTTTTCTTCCATTTAATTTTATTTTTTTGAACCGGTCCATTTAATTTTTTTTAAGGAGGGTCCACTTAATTTTATTATCTTTTTTTAAGAAATTTTATTATCTTTTTATCACTTATATATTTATTTTCAATATCGTTTAATTATCACAACCTCAGAAATATTTTTATTCACGCTATCATTGAATGACACCAAATATTTTTATTCACTTCCTTCAACCTCACAAATATATACACAGACATTGGGGTTTAGATTAATATTTTATGTTTGTCGGTTTTGTTACGCTAATGTGTATAATTTCTTTTAGTGTTGCATAATACGTATAATTATTTTTATAAAATTTTGATTTTAATTAAAATTACAAGTATAGATGCCTAAAAAAATTATACTTATATATATTTTACACCTTTATATTGTAACAAACTATGCATATCTTTTTCAATTACACAGACAATGTAACAAATATAATATCATATAATATAAATTCTTATCTTTTTGAGTGACATCAAAAATATGGTATTCTTATAACAAAATTTGTTATAGAGTATAATTGAAAAAGAAAACGCTAACTATTCTCCCTCGAAAAAAAACAACTATTCTCTTTTTATACACATACATATACATATTATAAACATATTCTTTATATACACACACACATATACACACAAAATAATTATACGCATTATGCAACACTAAAAAAAATTATACACAATAGCGTAAAAAGAAAAAAAGACAGACGGGCACAAAGTATTACTCTAAACACTAATGTGTGTGTATATTTATGAGGTTGACCTTTCTTCCTACACAAATCCAAACCAGCCTTCATCATGTAGCTCCCTTGGTTTTTGTCAAAAAGAAATGTAGCTCCCTTGGTTGGTGGTGCGATGGGTTCTTCTCCGCGCCACCGGCACCCATCTTTCTTGTCGTCGTCCTTCTTCCAGATCAGCCTCTCTCCGTCAGATTCGAGTTTTTGCGGTTTCGTCAGATCTTGGGTTTGGCTGTCTGTTTGTGGGTTTTGGTTCGGGGCGGCGGAGTTAGGTAGAGGCGTCGTTGCTTTTGTCGTCGGCTGTGGTCTGTATATCCAGATCTACCATTTCTTTTTGCAGGTTTGATTTTGGTTGTTGTACTCTCTCTTTCCGCGTGATTAATCCTCCTTCGTCGGGCTTTTTCTGTCCGGCCGTTGTAAGGTTCATGGTAGGTGGGTGAGGTGGCACGCGCAGTGGTCTTGGGCGATCTGCCGAAGAGTTTGGGCTCCGACGGTTTTTGTTGTTGTTGTTGTTTTTTTGTCTCTACTTTGTTATTTCTTTTTTGCTACAGGAAGATGAAGATGGGTGGTGGGATATCTCGACTTGTTTGATTCGTAAATCTCGAATTGGTTTTTCCAGGTTTGAGATAAGTTCTATTGTTCTGTCCTGATATGCTCGAAAGGGTTAGGTGCAGAGACGCTCCGTGTTGACGGTAGTTGTTGTTTAAGGTACCTTAAGGACATTATCTGCCACGGTTGTTTCTTGCATCGTTGGTGGACTGTGATAACAAGACCTATGCGTGCTTCGGTTCGTAATTGGTTGGTTTAGCCTGAAAGGGCTTTTAGCTTGCTTCGCTCGGAAGGGAGTTGTTGGAACTTGGGTCGTTTCTGTGTTGGCAGTCGATCCATACGCCTTTTAGAAGTTCTGAATGCTCGCTCTACGTTGTTTTTTGCAGTTCGATTTCGTGCCCATATTTGGGTTCGCTGGATTGTCTGTGGTAGTGATTGTTTAGAGTTGTGTCCTTTTTATACCACTTATGTGTTGATTTGTTGTATCCCCGTTACGGGTTTTTTGTGTGATTTACTGAGTCAGGTTTATGCCCCCTCAGTTTTGTACTTCCTGATCTTTTTAATTTATTTCTTATAAAAAAATATTTATGAGGTTGAAGAAATGGAATAAAAATATTTGGTGTCATTCAATGACAGCGTGATTAAAAATATTTACGAGGTTGTGAAAATTAAACGATATTGAAATTAAATATATAAGTGATAAAAAGATAATAAATTCCTTAAAAAAATTAAATTAAATGGACCCTCCTTCAAAAAAATTAAATGGACCTGTTCAAAAAAAAATTAAATGGAAGAAAAAAACATATTGAAATATAATATTAAAAAATAAAAGAAAAGGTTTCCAACGTGATTTGAAGAGAGGTGCTTGTGAAATAAATTGCAGAGAAGTAGTTTTTTGAAGTAGCATTCAACAACTTTTGGTCTAAGCTCTTTCCATTCAATTTTATGCATTCTAAAAAAAGTACTTTTTTTAAAAGGTACATTATTGATATTGTGTTTGGCCTAACTTCTCCTTAAAAGTATATAGTTACAGAATCTAAATCTGACAATGATTTTTTTTTAAACTAAAATCAAAACAAAAACTAGAAGAAAATCAACAAAAACAAAACTAATCTCTAGGAAATAGAGTTCCAGCCTCATCCGTCTCTAGGAGGTTCAAAAGGCCATCCGGAGGTGAAGGATGATTGGTAATCTCATTGTTGGACGAAGCTTCAAGTTTAGCCATATAATCAGCATATTGGTTTCCTTCTCTGAGGGTGTGGTGGACTGTGACAAAACTCTGCTCAATCAACTCCTTGATGTCTTGAATCAACACACCATACATATGGAATTCGAGGAAAGGGCCTTTAATGAGGTTAATGCAATGAAGAGAATCAGAGCAACAAACTAAATTGATGATCTCCAAATCTTTGGCCAACAATAGACCCATGTAAATAACATATAGCTCGGCATACAATATATCATATGAATCATGAATGAAACCAGAAAAGCCTAATAAATAAAAACATGTATTATTTCATAAGACAATGATTAATAGCAAACATATTTTTTTTTTTAATTATTAAAACTGATAAATTTATTTTCCAGGGATAATAAGCAAATCAGGTGAAAATTGATAATCATAATAAAAGTTGACTTTCAACCATAAAATAAAAGGTTTATCATGCAATATTCCATATGTTATATTTTAAAAGCAAATAAAAGTAGTAACTTTTTATTGAAAAACAACATTTATTTATTAAAAGGCTATATATATAATATAAAATGCATAAGTTTCAAATCAAAGTTACTGCAAATTTGCATATGATAGAAAAACTCAAAATAAAATACCAGCTATTACTCATAACTTTTACAAGACACAGTCAATTTTTTTTTTTTGACAATCAGGCACGTCAAATGATAACTTTATTTTCGTCAAGTAATCTATTGACTAGAAATTACCCTTAAGATGAATAAATAGGAAACTCGAGATTTAAACCCCAACCTCTCCATATATAAAATGATGTCCATACCAATTAAACTATGTTCGAGAGAAAGAGAAATTCAAATAAGAACTTTAACAATACACAAAGTCCGAAGTGTAAAAGTTAATTGTCTTAGAGGAAATATTCATTTAAAAAACAATTTCATTATTTATTAGATATTAAAATATAGTTTCTTGTAAATTACTCAAATTCACAAGTTACTCCGCATACAAAAGAAGTGATACTATATTCACAAGTGATACTATCTGGCCTGTATTTTTTATGGGTTAAACTAAACCGGGTCATCAGATTTTGGGGCAGCTCATTAAAAATATAATTGAAAACTTTTATTTTTGTTTAAAAAATAGTTTTGAACTAACATGTTTTAAAAATAATAGGCTCAAACTAAAAAATTAGAAGTTCTTCTCTTATTCTTCCACTCAGCAATTGGTCGTGTATGTGTGTGTGACTCTCGATTTTTCTTGCTCGTGCGAGAGAACCTGCAAGAGAGAGATGGTTGCTACTATGTGAGTGTGAGAGATCATGTCTACATGTGTCACAGAGAGAGAGAGAGAGAGAGAGAGAGAGAGAGAGCAAAGTGATATGGGAGACCAACATAATGTTGTAATAGGCGTAAATGTCTTCCTTGTTCATGCTTTAGACGAGTCCTTGTCTTCTCTGGATGCTATTGTAACATCATCAATTCAATAAGCTTATAAATGTATTTTATGTATGAGTATGTGTGTGTTTCGGTTCAAAACTTTTCCTAGGATTGTTATGTACAAGGAAACCATTTTAGGAGAAGGGTTCTTTTTTTCAACAAAGGTATGTGGTCTATTTGATTGATGTTAATTTATATGGAGTGTATTTACATTGATTTGCATATAGCATAATGATAGTTCATTCTTTGTCAATCAAAATTTCACATGTAAGAAACAATGTTTAGTAAATATTGTCTTGCAAAACAATGATTTGTGTCATTTATTTGATGTACATTGCATCTCTTATTTTTAAATTAAAATTATAATATTCAAATATGGGCTGAGTTTGCCCAACGAGCTGCATAGCCCACTGCTCTTTGGATTAGGCTCACTTTTAGTGACCCATTATGCAAACAAGTTTGCCCCGCTCTAACTAATTTATATATGACGGCCATCTGACCGAAGTGGGTTGGTTTGGGATAACTCATTTGATATCTCTAGTTACATGGATCAAATTGCATCATAATGTTCAATCATAAACAATATTTTGATCAAACCAATTAATATTTTGGTACTTCTTAATAATTTATCTTATAGATTTTCCATGTTGTCATGTGCCTCTAGTGATATGATTATCATCTATTTGATCTACTCTTGCTACTACAAATACATGGTGTATCTCCACATGCCCAAAACACCTAGTCTTAGTTTCCATCGTCTTTTCTACTATAGGTGCTACCCGACCCTCTCTCTTATGTATTCGTTTCTAATCCTATCTCATCTAACCTTACCACATATCCAAAACTACATCCCTATCTCTTCTACATCTATCTCTTCTACATATATTTTATTAATTTGATTGTTCATTATTATCCAGTGTTCTGCTTCATACAACGTCGCTCGTCTTAGAGCCGCCTAATAAAATTAACCCTTTAACTTTAGTGTTACTTTTGTATCACGTAAAACACATTGGGTTCTTCTCTATTTAAACCAATCATCTTAAATTCAATGATTTACATTTATTCTGTTTCTCCTTTGTTTTGTACTATGGACCAAATATATTTAAACAATGTAACTCGTAGTATGATATGATCTTCAATTTTAACCTCTAAGTTATAAGTGTTTCATCTTTTGCTAAAATTGCACTTCATATACTTTGTCATGCTTCTAAGACTTGTCTCCAAGGCTCCAACATCCCATTCATATTCTCCCACAACCTCAAACACAAGACTACATCGTCTACAAAAAGCATACATTTTAGTGCTTGACCTGGGATGTGTTATGTAAGTACATCCAAAACTAAGGTAAGAAAATTAAGGGGTTATGGATGTCCCATAATCCAATCCTATTGTTTTGGGAAAATCGTTGGTGGTCACATTTTGCGTCCTCACTAATACATATCGTTGATATCTTGAATATAAGAAGTAATAACCCATTTTTCTCTAGGACTTTCCACAAAATATCCCTACGCACTCTATCATTATACACCTTTTACAAATCAATAAAAATTTAGTGCAAGTATTTTTTATCAAATGGATATCGCTCCATCATACGTTATAGTAAGTAAATTGTTTTCACGAGCACCTTCTCAAGAATAAAAGCATATTGATTATAACTTTGGTTTATTTTCTTAGACTATGTTCAAGCACCCATTCACATAAACTTCAAGTTATATAATGAGCGCAATTTTGTACATCCCTTTGTTCTTATAGATCAGAGTTAATGTCTTTTTTCCACTCATCCGACATTTGCTTTGACTTCATAATTTTGTTAAAAAGTTTGATAAGTCGCCCAACGCCTTCATCTCCAAGACATTTCCACACTTCAAAAGGTATATTGTCAGACCCAACTACCTTGTTGTTATCCACCCTCGTCAATGCTTCTCTTACCTCGTGCACTTTAACGATAGTAGTTATAATTTCTTTCCTCGTCTCTAATGTCTAGCATGTTAGAATATGATAAGATCCCATATCTTTGGATAAATAAGTTGTGGAAATACTTCTTAATTCCATCTATCTTTTATATCTTTTTTATGAACCAAAACTTTCACTCTCTTCATCCTTGTTACACTTCACTTGATCCACGTATCCTGACTTTCTTTCCCAAGCCTATGTATAGATTTGTTGTCATCCGTGGTGTCTAAGGATTGGTAGAACAAGTTAAAAGCTTGAGTTCTTCCTTTAGTCATCGTCTTCTTAGTCTATTTTTTAGCTCTCTTATAATTCTTTCAAATTTTAACATTACCTAAACCAATCTTTAAAACATTTTGGTTTGATTTTAACTTCATCCGAAACACTTTTGTTCTACCGCCAAGACTCTTTATCCTTGGCCCAAAAACCTCTTGATGCTCCTAACATTATTTTTTGTTATTTTTCTAATCTCATGTGAATAGCTCGTCTCACATATAAAATATAAAAATAAATGAACTAATTTTATTGATTTGGATTCAATCTTCAACTTTTGTCTTATCATTGATTTTAGTTCTCATTATTCTCCAACGTACATAAGTATGAAGCTTAAGTGTAACTTAAGAAAACTGTGGATAAATATATTTTTGTCTCGTTTGTGTAACAATAAGTTCAACTTAATTCTATACAAAAAAATTTCAACTAATAATTAAATCAAATTTTAAAGACTAATAATCCAGAATATACTATTTAAAATAAATTGACCTAAAAAATTATAAATAAAATATTTCTTATTTTGTCGCCGTGAGCATAACTCAGTTGACAGGGACATGCATTATGATATGCAGGGGTCAGAGCTCGAACCCCGGACAACCCACTTATTCATCTTGAAAAGGGTGAATTCTATCCACTAAACTACTTAACCAAAAAACTAAAATTATTTCTTATTTTTATCAATAGTTTTTATTTGGAGCAATTTTATCAATAGTTTTCCCTAATGTGATGTTTGGTAATCTAATGTTCTTTCTTTTTTTGGTTACACTAATGTTCTTTCGAAAATTATGTAAAACATGAGTTAACCTAAAAAAAACTTCAACGCAACATAATGCTCCAACCATTATAATTTTATTTTATCTTAAAATAATGGATGTTTTAAAAAGTCAATGCATAATTCCCCTAAAAAAAAGTCAATGTATAATTCTGTCAAAAAAAGTCAATGTATAATTTTGACTTGTTTTGAATTTTTTTTAATTATAACCTTGTTTCATTTTATAACTTACTTTTATATATTCTTTGCATTGAAATATTTATATTTTTCAAATTATAAAATGAAAATTTATATGATAATTAATAATAAGGTCCGAGGTTCGAACCTCGACCTCAAAAAAAATAAAAAATAGAAGACTCCTTATTTTGATACCAATATATGAATTATTTTAAACAATTCTGAAAAAACTATAAAATTCCAAATATGTTTTTTGACTTTTTTCTTTGACTAATTTTTATTTGGTAATTTTGACTATATATATATTTGACTTACTAGAATATACCAAATCTATATAGATTATATATGGTGTAAGAACAAGAAACTATACTTTTTTTTGGATGAAAAACAAGAAACTATTTTTAGACAATATTTATTCACTTTAATAAAAAAAAAAGACAATATTTATTCACAATAATTTCTTAGTAAAACCACCTCCCACCTTCCTCAACAAACGGATGACACATCACGTACTCACAACACTACTCCAATCACTTCAAAGATTAAACTGTTTCTTTCTCAAATTAATTTTGCTAAAACTGTTTAAACACCAAACTAATTTATTTTTTTAAGGCAACCATATCTTTCTTTGCACACAAAATCTTAATGGACCGTTTTCATGTTTAGATTAATAATAATAACTCCTACTAAACTAAATTATACTACTAATAACCTTAATTTCCCCAACCATTGTAATCCTTTTCTCACCTTTATTACAAACACTAACGTTTTCTTAAAAAAGATAACAAATCACCAAACTTCCTTTCTTACTTAATTATACGACTCACTTTCCATACTTGTAATCCTTGTATATGAAACCTTCACATGTAATTATTATTATTTGTTTACAAAATACTCTACAAATTTGTAATTAGGAAACATAAATTTGTTTTGACTCTCCTATTATTGTTTTGACTCTCCAATTGTTTTAAGTTTTGACTCTCCTATTATATCATTAAATTTAAGGTAATTATGTAAAAGTAGCATATTATTCACACACAAAAAAATGTAAAAGTAGCATACGTTCTTTACAAATATATTACTACATACTAAAAATTTATAGTAAGAGACAATAAAGTACATGTATATTTATATTTATTTAAACGTGCAATCATATTTCGACTTCATATTTACAATTCAAATGTGTGTTGATGTCGTATTTACGATGTTATATCCAAAAGTGTGTTAACAAAAAAAATTCTAATATATGTGCTCTATCTTTCATTGCATCTAAACTTCTTAATAATCTTAAATAAATTCTTAACCCTAATCTAGATTCACTCTCATACCACCCTCCCCTTAGCCCCACTCATAGTGATACTAACCCAAAACCAAACCATAACTGTAAAATTAAAAACTCATTAACAAGAGTGAATTCAAAGTCACTCCATTCTCACACAAAATACCCAAACTATCCCTTCATTTTCATTCAAACACACCAACATTAAAATAATCAAACATTAAACAAAAACACAACAAAAAACATAAAAATAAAAACTCATATTTTTTTTCTTCAAGAAATACATAGTCATACATTCATTTTGACCAAAATAAATGGTCTTACATTCATGTATTATACCATTGTTGTTGAATTTCAATTGGTTATATAAGTTATATTTTCTCTTCCAAAAAAACATATAAGTTATATTTTCCTCTCTCTCTCCCATCTCTCTCTCTCTCTCTCTCCCAAAATCCAGCAATCTAGTAAGAAAGAACAAGAACATCAAAAACAGAACACACACACAACACAAAAAACCATATTTTCCACAAAAAAAAAAACCACCTTAAAACACAACAACACCAACCTCAAAAAAATCAAATTTTTCAGACACCCCACATCTCAAAATCCAATCTTTCTTCAATCTAACATCATAAACAACAAATTGGTGAAGAAATCTTCAAAAGGGTTTTCTTTTTCTGTGATTTGCATCAGAAAAAGAAACCCCAACAACAATCTCAAACACAATGAAGAAATTGAAGAACTATTACATGCACTTCAAAAACCATCATCATCATCATCATCAATCACCAGAAAGAAAATGGATTTTCCCACTTGCAATTGGTTCAATTCTCTCTCTTTTTCTTCTCTTCATTGCAACACTAACATCACCACAAGGCACACACATTCTACCATTTTACCGTTCCATTTCAGCTTCATATTCAGTTTTTGTTGAATCTAAAATCAAGCCTTTACCAGTTTCTACCCTCCCACCACCACCACGTCTTGCTTATTTAATCTCCGGCTCCGCCGGAGACGGTCGCTCTGTCAAAAGGGTGCTTCTTGCTATGTATCATCCACATAACCGTTATGTTGTTCATCTTGATCTTGAAAGTTCTGCAAAAGAACGTGCGGATCTGTTTGAGTTTGTGATGAATCATGAGTTGTTTAAGAGATTTGAGAATGTTAAGATGATTACTAAAGCGAATCTTATTACTTATAGAGGTCCTACTATGGTTGCTAATACTCTTCATGCTGCTGCTATTCTGTTGAAGGAATGTGGTGATTGGGATTGGTTTATCAATCTTAGTGCTTCTGATTATCCACTTGTTACTCAAGATGGTTTGTGTTTTTTTCCTTCAACTTTGTCTTTTTGATTCAATGTTTAAGGTTTTGTTGAATTTGTTAGAGTTTAGACAGATTTAATGTTATTGATGTTGGTTGTGGAGATTAGTAGAATGATATCTTGGTTGAGGATTGAAATTTAAGATTTTTTTATGGTTTAGGATTGAAATTTAGACAGATTTATGATGTTTGGTTTTGAGAATTGATTGTTATGTGTGTGATTGTGGTGATTAGTAGAATGAAATCTTAGGATGAGGATTGAGGTTTAGAGTTTTGTATGTTGATGGTGTTTGGTTTTGAGAATTGATTGTTGTTTTTGTGGTAGTGGTGATTAGTAGAATGAAATCTTAGTATGAGGATTGAAATTTTGAATTTTGTATGTTTTTTATGATGTTTGTGTTTTTTCTCTTTCAACTTTATGTTTTTGATTCATTGTTTAAGGTTTAGTTCAAATTGAGACAGATTTAATGTAAATGATGTCGCGAAAACGTTGTTTTGGAGATTTTTAGAATGAAATCTTAGGTTGAGGATTGTTATTTAAGATTCTGTATGTTTTTTTATGATGTTTGGTTGTTGTTTTGTTTAAGGTTCAGTTGAATTTGTTGAAATTGAGATGGATTTAATGTTATTGATGTAGCAAAAATGTTGCTGTTGTGATTAGCAGGATGAAATCTTACATTGAGGATTGAAATTTAAGATTTTGTATGTTTCTGATGATGTTCGGATTTGAGAATTGATTGTTGTTTTTGTTTTGTTGGTTTTGGATGAGTAGATCTACTTCACACATTTAGCTACTTGCCGCGGGATTATAATTTCATCGATCATACCAGTGACATTGGATGGAAAGAGTGAGTTTTTCTATCATTTATTGATTGCTGTTGTTTTGTTTTGACGGATGGAGATTGATTATTTTGTGTTTGTGTTGTTTATTAGTCATCAGCGTGCGAGGCCGATAATTGTTGATCCGGGATTGTACATGAATAAGAAGCAAGATGTGTTTTGGGTTACACAGAGGAGAAGTAGACCAACTGCTTTCAAGCTTTTCACAGGTAAAGATTCTTTTTCTTGTCTGCTTGGTTTATGTCTCCTTTTTCTTTTTTACTTTTCCAATTTTCTTATGTATATGTGGTTAGAGATATTCTTCATGTTTGCATATAGTGGTTTTCTACGTTTTTGAACATTGTCAGCCTATTCTATGGAGCTTTTCAATTGAAATGAGTTTTCGGTACATCACTTTTGAAAAAGTTTTATTAGCTTATTTTTCGGTGTTCACAGAGGAGTTAAATGAGAGTTTGTGAGAAAATTGATATCAGAAACTAATGTCAACTTATACAAGAAGCTACTATTCCAAAAGTTTAGTTTTTATAAGAACTTTTAGTATTTCCTTGGAATGGCATTCATTTCATGTTCTTTGTGAGGCAGTTAAAGCTTAAGAAGCTTTTTTTTGTATTCTTTTCATAATGTTTACGTGTCTGTCAGAAAAAATCACTTGTCGTGACTATGCAATTACCTTTTCTGATTGTGCGGGTAGTAAGCAGCATGATTGATTTGTGGTGCTTGGTGATTTCAGTAATAGTTAATTTCAACTGTAGTAAATCTTAATCTTAATTTCTATTGTTAATATTGATGCCGCATCGGTTTTACATAGGGTCAGTTAATATAGGACACCTCTGAGGGTGTATCGGTCCTTTGATTTGATGAGTTTTTCCCATTTTAATGGAGGAAAACAACTTTTTGAAATCATACATTAGGTTTTCAGTTGATTAATGTGGCAAGATATCATGGGATTGTGGCTTATTTTTGCATGCCATTTTTACGATACATGCTAGCTGGTGGTCATAGACGTTATTTTGCAGAGTGCATAACATAAATCCTGAGTTTTGTGAGCTGAATGGTAGAATATATCCTGCTGTACTAATGCACTTTTGCTTAACATAATTGAGGAGTATAAGTTTAACATATTTCTGTTCTGCTGTGATAAATGTAACTGGTACATTTCTGTTGTACATTGTACTAATTTCAGTGCTTTGAAATTCTTTGAATTATGTGTCAATTATGTGACAATTGATTGTGGTTCATTATATACTTTTTGTTTTCGTAATATATGCAATCTCTGGAATTTGAAAATATACATAGAAGTTTGGTTTATATGCACCAACGACGCAAGCAAATTATAATATATTTATTGATTACCTAAATCTTCTGTCTTGTTAGGTTCGGCTTGGATGGTACTCTCTAGACCTTTCATCGACTACGTTATATGGGGATGGGACAATTTACCGAGAACCGTTCTCATGTACTATTCAAATTTCATATCTTCTCCTGAAGGATATTTCCATACAGTTATTTGCAATGCTCAAGAGTTCAGAAACACAACCGTCAATAGTGATCTACACTTCATTGCATGGGACAATCCTCCGAAGCAACATCCTCACTACCTCACAGTTGCTGATATGAAAGTTATGACCGACAGCAACGCTCCCTTTGCAAGGAAGTTCCATCGAGAAGATCCTGTTTTGGACAGAATCGACACCGAACTATTATCCCGAAATCCTGGAATGCCTGTTCCTGGTGGTTGGTGCATAGGAAGCAGAGAGAATGGGACTGATCCTTGCTCGGTAGTTGGCAACACTACTGTCCTTAGACCAGAAAACGGTTCAAAAAGGCTCGAAAAGCTAATCACCAAATTGTTGTCGAACGAAAATTTCCGGCCTAGACAATGTGTATGAGACAAACCTACATGCAAAGAAAATGGTCTTGTTTGAGATTATTTAACCTGCCACTTGCTGTGTAGTTTATATATGTGCAAGTTTAGTTAGCATGATCATTGAATTAGTGTTTCTTTCTAGTAGAAGAAAGAAAATAGTTAAAGTATACATGTTTGTTTTGTCTTTAATTTTGAGAAGTAAAAAGTGAGACACATTTAAGTGCAAAATGAAATTGATTACAAGGTTTGTTGAATTATAGATTGTAATGTATGGTGTATATGAGACATGACTCTAGCTCTTTCAATTGCCTTGACTTCAATCATGCATTTCAGTGACTGCTGATTTGATGATACTCTACTTTTGTTACTCTCTTTTACATGTGAAATAAGACATGGATAAGGATGATGCCATGATGGGAATCTTGGGATATGGCGGTGTTAGACGAAAGGACTAAAACTTTGTGAAATGAAATAGAAAGGTCATTTGTTTTTTTGCTCTTACTTGAATATCTTTTAGTTTCTTAACTTATTGAGTTTAATTTATATACACTTTCAGCAATGTTTTATACATGAGAAATGATATTTGAACATCTATTTTGCAACAAACTATTTATGTACATGGGGTTATTTTTGTAAAAGCAAACGAAAAAAAATCTTCAAAACACTGCCAATATATCATATGGGTATTTATTTGGACAACTAATATTTCTGAGTTGTTGGAAAAGTTGTAAAAAAAAAAGTTGATGTCAGTGTATCATAACTCTTTATGCATACATCTAGTATGTGTGGTTACATCGTTAATGAGTTAAAAACACATGAGTTGTTATATCTTAGTAATTGATGTGATAATACATCATTTGATTTATATGTAAAACTTTTTTATACTGACAGTGTGTATCAATTAAACTTTAAGTTATTTGTGAGGTTAATAGGATAGAGAAAAACAATTTTGCAATTTTTTTTAATTTAACATGTGTGAACATTTGAAGAGTATCTTATTTAAGCGAATAAAAATATGGAAAGTGTATCTTATAATTTTTTTTTGAAGAAAACAAAATGATATATTGAAACATAGAGCCAACTTTCAGGTACAAGGTGTACCTCAGAAAGTGCTCACAAAACACTGTCAGAGTACAACAATAGTGAAAAAATTAGCCAATTCCTGCACATAACAAAGGATTTTGGCACCAATTGTAAAAACTATAATGAAAAGATACAACATTAGCTTTAAACCAGCAGAAGGAAAGATGTTGGACATTCTCCAGAAGTTGTAAATGGGAACTCTGGGTGCCTCTGAAAATTCTTGCATTTCTTTCCTTCCAGATTACCCAAGTTGTAGCAAACCAAATCAAATGCATAAAAGAGCATCTAGATTTACCGTAGCCTGTAGACGAACCGAACTGAATGAAATGATCCAAAATATGGAAAGGATCCGCTGAGTGAACACAAAGCCAATTTCTAACTAGCTGCCAAAGATGACCGAAGAAAGCACAAGATAGGAATAAATGGCTTTCGGATTCATGAGAACCGTAACCACTAACACAGTTCCGCGCCTCAGGAAGAATGATACCTCTACGAAACAAATTTAATTTTGAAGGTAATCGGTTGTGAAACAAACGCCAAGTGAAGACCGAAACCTTCAAAGGCACGTCCTTCCTCCATAACAGCTTAGTCGGAATCTGGTCATTGATCTGGGTCGTATATGTGAGCAAGCGGTAAGCGCCACTAGCCGTGTAACCTTTGGCTGTGTCAGGGGTCCAATTCCAGACATCACCAGAATCAACCTGCAACGTAACTGTTAATAAAAAAAGCCTACACTCCTCTAGTAGCTCCTCCTCCCAAACCCACAACCTCCTCTGCCACTTCCAAGCTTCCCCACCCACATCCCACCCCCAATGAAACATTTATGCCACAATAGCTAATTTATTATCGGATAACTCATATAAGCGACAGAATTTCTCACAGAGAGGCACATCGCACACCCACCTATCCAACCAAAACAAGGTTGTAACACCATTACCGACTCTAAGACGTAAATTGTCTGAAAACCAACTCCCCAACACCGAACTATTGCCATCACGGATACAACTAATATCCTTCCACCACACTAACCCATGACTACCACAAGACTGAAACCGCCCCCCAACCCCACCATATCTAGCAGTCAGAACTCTGAACCACATCCCCTCCCTATCCACTACCATCCTCCAACACCACTTCCCTAACAATGCCAAATTAAACTCCCTAAGTCTCCTTACCCCCAAACCTCCAACCTCCTTAGCCAAACAAATGGCCTCCCAATCGATCCAAGCAATTTTCCTATTAACCTCACACTCACCCCAAAAAAAACGAATTAAAAGAGATTCAATAGAGGCGATGATACCTGAGGGAGCTTTGAAGAAGGAAAGGGCGTAGACAGGGAGAGAGGTCAAGACAGACTTAAGAAGAACAAGACGACCACCAAAAGAGAGGTGTTTGCTTTTCCAACGGGACAGGCGAGATTTAATGCAATTAACCACAGGATTCCAAAAATGCAGTCTACGAGGATCACCTCCAACAAGGAGGCCAAGATACAATATAGGCAAGCTACCAATTTTACAGTTCAAAACAACTGCAGCCTCCTGTACCCAAGATTGAGTAACATTGATACCCACCAACTCACTTTTATGGAAATTCACTATCAACCCAGACATTGCTGCAAACAAATGCAAAACGACATGCATTGCCCGAACATTAGCCCAACTTTTTTCACCTAAAATGAGGGTATCATCTGCAAACTGGAGATGAGACACAGTAACCGGACGTTCCGTTCCAACCTTGTACCCAGAGAATAAGTTATTTGTATTCAGGGAGTCCATCATGACATGAAATCCCTCCGCCGCTAAGAGAAAGAGAAAAAGTGAAAGGGGATCCCCTTGGCGGAGGCCTCGTGCCAAAGAGAATTCATCAGTAGGGCTGCCATTTACTAAGACCGACGCAGTCGCCGTAGTAACACATTCACGCATCCACTTCCTCCATAGAGTCGGAAAAGCCATTTTCCCCATGACATCATCCAAATACTTCCAGTCGACAAAATCGTAAGCCTTCTCAAAATCGACCTTAAGAAGAAGTAAATCTTTTTTAAATTTTTTGGCCTCATCGACTACCTCATTTGCCACCAAAATACCATCTAGAATTTGTCTTCCCTGCACAAAAGCTGAATGAGAGTCTGAAATAATACTGCCAATAACTGACTTCAGCCGATTTGCTAACAATTTAGCCAGGACCTTATACAGGCTACCCACCAAGGATATTGGACGAAAATCATTTAAACTTTGCGGAACATCTTTTTTAGGAATAAGAGTGATGAAGGTACTATTTATACCTTTCAAAAGCTTGCCATTTCGATGAAAATCTGACACATAATGCATCAACTCCTCACGCATATCCAACCAAAACTCCTTAATGAAGCCAAAATTAACTCCATCAGGCCCCGAGCACTTGTAACTATCGCAATCCCAGACTGCAGTTTTTAGCTCCTCCATAGTGAATGGTTTGATTATGGCCGCCCCCTCCCTATAAGTTAGAGTACGAAAATTCAAGTCTGAAGCAGAGGGGCGCTCCATAGATGGTGCTTGGAAGTGATTCGAAAAATGAGTATAAACAGCCTGTCTGATATTACTGACACCTTCAACCACAGTACCTCCGACAACAATAGAAGAAATAGTATTGACACGCCGTCGACTAGACATAGTACCATGAAAATATTTAGTATTAGCATCCCCTTCCCGTAACCAGGTTAAACGAGACTGCTGCCAACACATGCTTGAATGAATTTTGGATAAAGAATGCAAATCATAAGTAAGGCGATGCAACTCCTCCACCTCCTCCACCCCAAGAGAAACAACAGCCCCTCTGTCATCTAACACTGCAATACGATCCTTCACAAGAGCAATTCTACCCGGTAAATTATTAGTGTGGTTCGAATGCAACTCCTTGAGAGCCTCCTTAATCATTTTAAATTTTTCCTTCATCACATAACCCCCCCACCCTTCCACCTGAAATGATCTCCATTTTGAACTCACAAAGTTTTTGTAACCCTGCACGTTTGCCCAACACTTCAACATTCGAAACGGACGAGGACCCCAATTTTGTTCATCAACCGAAAGAATCACAACACAATGATCTGACAGACCGCACAACTGCGCTGCTTGTATACAGTTAGGCCATCTCAAACACCAATTTTCAGATAATAAGAATCGGTTTAGGCGACTCATGGAAAGACCGTCCCCTCTGTACCAAGTGAACCGACAACCAGTTAGTGGTAAATCATTCAAATCACTATCATCAATAAAATTATTAAAGGCCAGGACCCCCACAACTCTAGGGACCGCACCAACACCCCTCCTCTCATCCGCTCTGCGGACAATATTAAAGTCCCCACAAACACAAACATTCTGCCCTTGTAAGTTAACCAGACGAGACGATATAGTCCCCCACAAAGCACTTTGACCACCCACATCACAAGGAGCATACACATTAAAAAGAACAAAGTCGTCGCCTGTCTGTAAAAACCGACCTCCAACTGCCACCACATGATCAAAAGAGAAGGAATAAAAATCTCAACTTCTTTTATATCCCACAAAATCAGTAAGCCACCGGAAGCCCCTCGCGAAGGACGAAACGAGAAGCCATAAGATGGGCTCTCCCATAACGTAGAACACAAAAAACTATCCACATATTCAAGCTTTGTTTCCTGAAGACAAACAATGAACGAACTTTTTTCAGATACTAACTTCCACACTTCTCTTCTTTTTTCAAAACCGCCTAATCCCCAAACATTCCAAGAAACTATCTTCATCGGATACCACACACACCCCTCACCGCCCCCTCTTCACCACCAACCACCCTCACTTTCTCGCCGCACCCACTTCCTTCCTACCACTCTTTCTCCCTCCTCGTGATAACACATTAAACATGTTAGCCTTGTCACCAGTAAACTTCACTCCAATCGCCTTCCTTATACCCCAAACATCCTCTACCGCAATCTCATCATTACCATGTAAAACTACCCAATTACGCCAATCAGTGTTCTCTGACTCCTTAGGTGTACCAGACGAACTAGAGTCACTCCCCTTTGTAGCCTTCAATTTATTATTAATAATACCACCTCGACGCTTATGGACTTGTTTTTTTAATTCTTTTAACACTCCAGATCTATCCTTCGTAGGCAACCGTGCAACTTTCTTGATATTCACCATAGGATGACGTAGAACACTCTCATTTTTCTTCCTTGTATCATGTTTTCTTTCTTGAGAAACGCTATCTTTCATACTCTTCTTTCTTAACGAAGAAATTATACTGGCATCCCCGTGATGATGATCCGATAACCATTCGACACTCCACGGACCCGACAAAATAGAGCGCGTACGCCCCGGCGGACATGAACTAGTGCGTTTACTCCTTGTTGCACCCGTACTGACACGATTCCTCTTGTTCGCATCTTGAACAGCCGCAGCCAAAGAGGACTCAGATGCATCATTCATAAATGGACCTGCCTGTTCTTCATTAAAAATAGCAGCATTAGGAGCTTCCCGAATCTGCTCCACCGATCCCTGAACATGTACCGACACTTCCCCTTTTTTACTTGCTGGCCTCGGGCTATTCTCAGAAGAGGAGGCTGTAGCACTCACATCTGAAGTCGAATTAATAGCTGGGTATTTGCAGGTAGATACATCAGCTCCATCACAAAATTGATTTACTTCGACATTATTACTTTGCTTATTATTTTCCTCAACCCAATCCTCGGCTAACTCCTTCACCAAGTTATCTACGTCGTCATTCATAATAAAATCTCCTTTGTCATCCACACTGACACAATCCTCATTTTCATACTCGTCGTCAAACAAGCATGCATCTTCGCCGATAGAAATACCCGCTTCCTCCAATAATTTTACAGTCACCAGACCATCATCTACCAAAATATCAATTGTGTCATTAATAATATTCAAAGAAGATGTCGCCAATAAAATTCGTGCATAATCCATACGTTCCCTCTCCACTGTACATGTATCCACCCTCATCAAACGTCCATGATCAAAAACACATAATTTAAAAAATTTGTTATTCCAAGCATGCAGCGGTATTCCATATAAACGGACCCAAGCTCCTCGCTCAAATTTCAAATTATCATTATTCCAAGGTTGTACGGATGAGAAAAAAGACATAAAAAATTCTGAAGCACCTGATAAGATCGAATTCACATCTTCTTCACCGCATGATTTCAGCAAGACTCTGTCAGCACCCAATGGAATAATATTTAAAGTATTAAAGCCTGCATCTAAAATACGTTGTTGAATTAACGGGATGGACTCCCCATTTAAAACAGACGCCACCACACCGTTACATGCCCAAGAAACATCTTTATCGTCTGTTCGATACTTAATAACAAGGCGTTGGTTACAACTTGAAACCTCTTTGCCTTTCAGGGTCAAACTGTTTGTTAAAGCATCATCAAGAACACCTCCAACACTCCTACTACGTTGCTGCATATGAACCACTTTCTCCCTCACCTTCCTAACAGCTGCCACCTCTCCTTCTTTT
>Ga0315915_1001666_pt1 | contig 27188 bp, 15 predicted proteins | sample MpolbnodulesMG_FD_207738 | JGI IMG/M metagenome (GOLD analysis project Ga0315915, IMG submission 207738) | Medicago polymorpha root nodule microbial communities from Los Angeles, California, United States - branched nodules | ecosystem: Host-associated > Plants > Roots > Nodule | place: USA... | reverse complement strand
CAGAAGCTTGGCACGGCCCGTGCCTGCTGTGGCACGGCCGTGCCACCTCCCAGAATCCCTTTTGCTGCTTTTCTGCTTCCCGGACAAGCTACCTATTAGTTTACTTCTGACATAAAAGCCCGTGCTTTCTTGTGGAACATTCTATTGTTATATTTCTTAGGGCTTAAGTCATTGTGAACTATAAATAGAGTAGCTAACTATCGCAACAAATCATCTTTTGTTCTTGGAATTCAATAGTGGCAATTGTCTTTCTTAATAAAAGTTCTTCTTTTACTTTCTTGTTATTTACTTTATGTTCTTCTTCTCCTCTTCTATGTCTACGATAGTGAGTAGACTTTTCTTGTCTTGGGATTGTTAGATAAGTCTAATGACGTAATCCTAATCAAACCAAGCCATAAACCCTAATTTTATATAAATCTACTTTCTAATCTAATTCACCGTTTTTATAACGAATTAACAAATGTCAAACTCATAAAGCGAAAGCGGAGGGTTAGTATTTGTTAATTCATCATCTCAAATATCAATTCATAAAGCGAAAGCGGAGCTTTGATATTGGAACAAGTGAATTTAGACAAGGGTTGCGAAACAGGAGAATAGTCTAGCAAACCTTGAGGCATATAAAGTTTCGTTCTTCAAGGTTTCTAATAGCAATCAACCATGAGAATAGGCGTGGTTGCTAGAGGAACACACTCACTGCACTTCGAAATAAGCTTTGATACGCTAAAGAGAAACTTGCCTTTAGAAAGTAGGTCAAATATAAAGTTATGGTTTAGGGTTTGTTTGTGAAGGATTTGTCATTACGATGAACCAATAATCCCAAGGCGCTTTTTATTATTATTCTTTTTAACTTCCAAAAACCCAATCTTTACAAACAAACTTTCTTCTAATCATCTCTTAAAAGTTAACTAAATTAAACAACTCTCTGTTGGAACGATACTCTCTTTTTACTACTTCGGTAGAACCGTACACTTGCGGTTTTGCTCATCAAAGAACAAGCTAACAATGAATCCAGAAACTTTCCAAACCAGTAGAAATGCATGCTGCAACTTAGATCTGGTACTGATATGTAAACGCAGCAGAGCAAGACAGCAGCACAGATCGCAAGATGTAAATTAAACATATACTCATAATCATCATATTTTAATTATCAGACCAGAGCCTAATACACTAACAGATATTTTAATATGCACCAATTCATGCGATGATAAATAAAACTAGTCAAAGAAAAGATGGTTTACGGATTCAAGATTTCCACATACGATATTATATGCGAGCACAAGCAATGCAGTGTAGTGCGACAGAACAAAGACTAAGTTTCAAAGAAACTATCGCTAGCACTACTCATATTAAAATTATCATTATTGTATTTGTGTTTCTCGTGATTGTGATCACATCTATGATATTGATGAAATTTGGGCTCAAAGAAAGGTCACCTATCGAATATAACATAATTGAGGGCACGATTATTCAATTCAATTGAGACCTCGGTTACTTTATACTCGATCAGTGACCAATCTTTAGACCCGAACTTCATCAACAATTTCATGCAGTGTTTTGTATCTTTGTGTAAGGTGATGTCCAATTTAAAAAGGTTGTGTATGCAGACCCAAAACAATATTGGACAACACAAGTCAGCACAGAGGCCAACCGCACCAAAAACCCCAAACACCCATCAGAACCGAACCGAAATACAACCAAACAAATAACAGCCCCACAATACAATAAACTCAATTAACGGTTCAAACACTCCCTAAGATTCCAACACCACTCGTAATACAAACAAGAAGCCAAAGTCGATCTATTTAAACTCCAATGCCAAGCTAGAGTCTTTATTTGTTCCACCATATCATCAACACCACAAATCTTATTATTAAAGATTCTATCATTTCTCATCTTCCAAACAATCCAAATCACCACGTGCCAAATTATCCACGCTCCTTTCCTCAACTTCTTCGATACATAAATTAATATTACAAAAACTAAAACAAACACAAAAGGACCAAAAGCAAGTTTCCTATGTTTGAAGACAATTTTGTCATGGACTAAACAATTGCTCCACTCCCTTGTGTACAAGATTTAAAATGACTGAACCAGCCTTGCATGTGTCTAGCTTGGAATTTCTATTGTTTAATTTATGACAATAGAAAAAGACTTAAAGTAAGCATTAAAGAATTGTGTTGTAAATATTAGGATGTAAATGTTAATATTAGTTTATGAGGCCCATTAAATAAGCTCATTAGGTTTTAGATTAATCTCTATTTAAGCAATTTAGATTTCATTATTTGTAATTACAACCCTGATATAATATTCAAAAAGTTATTTCACAATTCTACATGGTATCACGAGCTCCCGATTTTTGGGATCTCGCTTCCACATAAACTCTATCTTATTTTCATTGCAACCTTGTTGCCTTTGATCGCAAAAGCTTCCCGAGTGTTTTTTCTTGTTGCTTTTGTTTAACATCGATTTTGTACATACCAATTCGCATACTTTTGTTGATCAGACCAAAACACCACCCAACCATTGTAATCGTCTCCTTTATACCGGCCAAAATCAAAATTTTCTCTGTCATCCACTGAACCCAGGTGCCCACATGCGTCGCTACTGTCAACGTGTGTGAGGGACACAGTCAGCGTCAATCCACGCGCGTCTGCAACCTACGTGTCTGCAACACGCGCCACCTTCTAGGTAGTGTCGTTCATCCAATTTTTATAGTTTCATCGTTTGGTCTTCCTGATTTCGTTTTTGTGCTCAAAATCACGATTGAAAATATTTTATTTTGCGGGTTTCTTAGAGCATTTGTGATTTTCGGACAATTTTTTCTTGGTTTGCAGTTTTTTGGTCTAATTAGAATTGGGTGGTATGGACATCTTTGGCCTCTTTCTTGTTGCTGAGTGATACTGAATTTCTCTAGTGGTGAAGACTTGAGATCTAAAAGTGTGTTGGGTCAGGCCCATATAGAGTTTAGATTTGTGTAAGGAGAAGGAAAATCTCATCTTTGAGTTGAATCGAGAACCAGTAGAATTTTAAGGCATGACGGTGGAGACAAAAACACAATGAAAGATCGACTTATGATGTTAGTGTTCCCTTCTGTAAAATGTGGAACATGTTCTTACTCTCCGATGGTTTTTAGCTTTACTTTCTTTCCCTCGTTATTATCATTCAGCTCCTTTCTAAGTATCTAAATTTTTTAATTTTTCCTAATTGATTGATACTCCCTAGTCTTGTATATATAAAATAAAATGAAGCAACAAAAAGTGATGTACCTGATTCAAAATTTAAATCAAAATCACTAATTTAAGATGGAGAGTATAACTAACAATCCTCAATAAAAATGATTTGAGGAGTCAAATTTTATTCGATTATTCAAAAAAAAAGTGAGTTTATGAAAGAAAAAAAAATAAAAATAAGGATTTAAAGGATATCTACCCTAAAAAAATAAGGCTTGATGTACTTTTCGTTCCCTACTTAAAAAAAAATAATATATTAAGTTTTAATCATCCTATTTTAAAATTTAGTTTTTTTGTTCCCTCGTTTTTTATTATTTTTTTCGAGTTTTGGTTCCCCACCCCATTTTGGGGTCCATTTTAGGGTCAATTTTAAATAATAGGTCCACCCCTAAGTAGCTAAAATCTCATAAACTTAATGTAACATGTATCAAACGTTTAATAATGACAATCATTGTTCCATTTGCATATCACATGAACTGGTGAATTCTGGTTCACGTAGGATTAAAAAAAATATATCCCAAGCTATTTTGAGGTAGGAACGTAGGCCAACAAAAATTAAAATGGGGGAAGGTAAGGGAATTGAAAAATGCATACTGAGGTAGGTTATTGAGGTCTGAATAGTCATCCTGACCTTAAAAGAAATACCAGTGGTAGATGCACATGATGTATTAATTGATCTCCTATATGCAGGCGCAGCTAGTGATGCATTGACCTTTTTCTTTTTTTGAATTAACTAAGAATAGCATTTGATATAAGGGGAGAGAGAAGATTTTTTTTTAATAAAAATAAAATATATTCATTTATTCAAATTGATAGAGTATATTCATATAATACAAATTTAAAGTCATTAAAAGCAAAAAGGATTAATTTGCGAACAAACTCATATTACCCATATTAGCAACATAAAACGGTAAAGTACTTATGCCTACAAATATGATTATATTCAAGTTTACAGAATGTTCATGTCTTCGGAACTGCAACGTTGACAACGCCAAAATCATTGATTGGATATGCACTTGCTCAAAGCTAATCTTTCAACCTGAATCAAATAAGGAAGAGAGAAGTTAATATGTAGAAAAATATTACCATCTCCCTACCCATCGGAGGATTTATTTTCACGTACACGAGTGTAACATATATTTATATTTTTTCTTTCATTAGAGTTTGAACTCTGTCTTTGGAATCGTGAGTCTAACACAACTTCACAAAATCGGGGTCAGTTAGATTTGCTCCCACTTATATAAATACTTGTCCAGGTCACCAATGTGTAATTCTTTAACACTCTTTTAACACCTCCAACTCTTTTATATCTTAGCTCAAACTAAATAAGTTATGCAACCCGCATCATGTGTAACATTTTATGCTTGCAAAAGCTGTGATAAAAAACGAGTAGTGATATTTTGACAACCATTTTGGTACAACCTTTGAGACAACTTTGTTGTTCTCTCTTCTCATTGGTCAAAAACAATAGAGAGAGAAAAATGAAGAGAGAGAATAAAAACATAATGTGAGTATGAAAGAGAAAGTTGTACAAAAGTTGTACTAAAATGGTTGTACAAATATCATTGCTCATAAAAAAACTGCATGCACCCCTAAAAGGAAAACTGAAGTAAAATGCAAGCTTAGATAGAGAACTTGTCAAATTTTAAGGAATCTTCTTTAAAAAGAATTAAGGAATCTTCCCTTTAAAAGATGAATTATGTCCATTCTAAAGCGCCTAATCTGAATAAAGGATTTTGTTGAACTTTATTGTATAATAATTCATTTTCAAATATTTGTAGGAATTGTTGACAATGACATCAAAATGTTCTCTCAAAAAAAAAAAAAATGACATCAAAATGTGAAACCCTTGGATAAAATGGATCTTATACTTCATATCTATTCTGTTTTTCTTTTAAAAAAAACATCTATTCTGTTTTAACAAATTTTGTAAACTGATACTCGTTATGGTCACATTTGTAAGCAACTTTTACTTTTTTATATTCATTAAATAACAAATGTATCTTGAATATAATACAGTCCAGATACATCATTTATTTGATGAATCTAAAAAAGCAAAAGTTGTTTATAAATGTAACTAGAGGGAGTAATATTTATCACGTAGAACAAGCCGTGGGACCTATGTTAATGATCTAACAGTTGAGCTAATATTTGTTTTTTTAGCTGGTTTTGTGTAGTTGGAAGGAATTCATTGGTACCAACTATATCCCTTGAATGCTAAGCAAAGTGTTTTATTAAATCTACTTTCTCTCAAATTGTACTCTCTAATTATTCTTTAGGAGTGAATATAAGCTGTATTCTTATGAAAAAAGGGAAGATATCATTGTGCATGCAGAAAGTGCTTTGATCTTTTGCTGATTTGAATCATTACTGAGATTAAACGCACAAAAAATACTCAACACAAGTTTCATCATAATATAGTTCGTGTGGCTTTGTTAGCTTCTAAGTTTGATTTGCATGATTAAGAGAATTTGTTCAAAGAATAAATAATTACAGCAATAGTTAGGTTTCTCTTCAGTGTCCAATTTAATTAGGGAATGGTAAAGTGTAATTTGAGTGGAATGTGAGGTACAAACAAGTATTTAATTAAGGTGTGACATGTCATTATGGTTGTGAATGTGATAGAGTGGTGTTTGGTTGAAGAAAGGGATTGAAGCACTGAGTCCTAAATTTTGCATTATAATGTCGTGGAATTCATACTCTTCCAATGCAATTTTTACTGTCATGTACACATTAACAATTTTTTTCTCGGGTCTTAGGCTTGAAATTCATCGCTAAGGAGAATAAGTAGGGAATTTGTGGTTCAAACTCTATCTAATGTGATGTCTTTATCAATTGAGTTATGTTCACAGTACATTAGCCTATTTTTTTGTGTTAACCCTCCAGTTCTTAGAAGAAAGGGACATTAGTAATTTGGAGTTCGACTGAAAAGTAAGGAAAGTTTGACAAAGAATTGTTCCCATCGAAAATCAAAATCGAGTTCTCCTCAACTAATTCTTCCTAAGGGAGCTCATTAATCACTTGAATTCAATCTTCTGATTATTAACACATATACTTTAATCAAGTAAAAAAAACGCATGTACATTAATTAATTGATATTCTAAATCATTTTATATGATGCATTAATCACGTAGAGAACTTGGACTTTTCTCATCTCAGTTAGAAAATTGCTCTTTAACACCCCAAAAGTACATAAATACATCCGCGATAGTTAACTCCTGTTCACCCCAACGACAGCTGACTGTCGTTGTATCAGCGGTAACAACCATTGAGGCAAACCGATGTTAACTGCCAATGTGTTATGGTATGCACATGCAGAACAACAACTTAACGAAATTATTACCTCAAAAAAAAACTTAACGAAATTGTTGTTTTTTAGGTCATAACTTCCATTGAATCATTAACACATATATTCAATCATTCATTTTTTTTTTGAAATAAAAGGAGTATGCTTATAGCATTTCATTAATAATAAGAGAGTTTATACAACGAGGTACACGATAATAAATAGTGGGACTAGCGGTTAATACGGCAACCCCAGCAAGGGTGTGAGCTACCTCATTTGCTTGTCGCCTGTTGAACTCGACCTTAGAGTTTGAGAAGTGTGTGTTGAAAAGACTCTGGCATGCTAAAATTACTTGTCCAAATTCTGTAACATCAACCTGACGATGATGGAAGGCGTCTATTGTAATCTTTGAATCCAAGACAACATCGACGTCGTCAAATTGCATGTCACTTAACCATTGTAAGGCGTGGAATAAACCCAAGGCTTCTCCCACGGCAACAGAATACACAGGAGAGAGCGGGATAGTTTGAGCCAACACAAAGGTACCTTCATCATCACGGATACATATTCCAATACCTGTTCTATTCAGCTGATTCGAAAATGAAGCATCAACATTGTTGCCACCTGTCTGAAGCCATATCACTCATTGTTGTAGAAGAAGAGGAAATTCGAGTTGTAACTAAATTGCCTTGTCTTATCGGTGTTATTGTTGTTGTCTGATCATTACGAACTGAATTTATTGAAATGTTGTTTCGACTAGCTACCGGAAGAGTAGCATTAGCTGCATGCCAATCCTCCATAAGGTGAAAAGCCCGATCTACCACATAAGCACATGTTTATGTGGCCTCTTGCCAAAGTTTGAGATTTCTATGCTTCCAAAGGCTCCAAAGGACAGCTGCAAATCGTTGACCAAGTTCTTGCGAGAGCTGATGTAACAATTCGAAAATGGTGTCAACTGCTGAATTCTTTTCGAGAAACACCTCATGAACCACATTCCAAAGGCCAATCTTACGCCAAACCTGCACAGTAAAAGGACACTCGAAACAAATATGTGCAAGGTCCTCATGCAGGCCACTACAACTCACACAACTTGTGGGACATTGCACTCCTTTATCTTGAAGCCGAACTCGGGTAGGCGAACACCCACGACACATTCGCCAAATCAAATTCTTTATCTTGAAGCCGAACTCGGGTAGGCAATCATTCATGAATACATTATAAAACTAATGATTCATTCTTTAACACAAAAAAAAAAAAGCAATTCATTCATAGCAATGTCATTAATTAACATCAAGAACGACAATATAGAAAATACGTAAATAAAACCAAAATGATCTGATTACTTACAACCACCAAAATTAAAAATAAAAAAAAACATAAAACTAATCTCTCCTCTTCTCCTCCTCCTTCAGGCTATCTAAAGCGCGGTGGCCAGTCGCATCTAATCATGCATCCTCCTCGAGAGACCCTTGAAGTACACCATTGAGTCACTGTCACGCAGCCCCTCCTCCATCATGCCAAATATGCAACGTATGATATGCAGCGTGTTGGGATAATCTTTGGCACTGTTCTCCTCATTAAACGTCCTGGGAGGTGGTATCTAAACAACCTCCACAAGTGGGATCATCATCGATGAGACGCTCTATAAAACCATGCATAGAATGTATCCTGGTTCAGTCTGCTACCGGTGTTGTGCTGGACCAGTGGTGTGACGTGAATCATGAAGTCCTTGAAAGCATGCAGTAGATGTAAATTGTGGGGCATAATCTGGATTAAGGTTTCATGAAAATAATCTTTTGAAGTGCTCGAGAGCCCATGCCTAAAAATGCAAACAAACATATTTATATCAACATGTTTATTTTAAAATATTATAATATGATATACAACAAAATAAGTTACTACCTCAAGTAGATGTAATGTTATGCTATGTTTTGAAAAGTCCCAATTGTTTATTGTTTTTAGATTTGTAGAATGAATTTGTTTTGATTTTATACCGGATTTGGTTTAGGTGTTGTTTGTTGTATTGGAGCTCTTTGTTGTACTCTATAATCGAGGGATGTGTAACATTTCTTATGCTCGAGTATTGTTTCTATATACAAAAAAAAAAGTAATAGTTATCTTATTTGATGTGCTTGTTGCTCTTATCGGAGAGTATGGTACATCCGACCAAAAAGAGCATGAAAGCCTTCAAGCACCAATCATGTGTGTTATCTCTCTCCTACTCCTCCTCATCCGCAGCTGCATCCTCCAACTAAATTACCTAACTAAGGGGCTTCTCATATATGTGTTTCAGTCAGGGAAATACCAACAAAACCACTTCATTGTTTCCATGTCTCGGGAATCGCCACATCATCGTCAATGTCCAACAGAGTTGTAAGCAGCTCCACATCGTACTCATAAACTCTTACCTAAACTACTAAACCATCTTCTTCTTTTTTTCAAGTAGTATAGTGACTAAATTCACACACATTATGTGTAAAGAAGTGGAAAATTTGAGGTTCAAACTCCGGTCTCTGTATATAATGACTCTGGTAACTACTGGTAACTTCTAATTGAGCTACACTCACGAGACTACTAAACCATCTTTACATCTAAGATTATTTTATTTTTCTCTATAAACCATAGACATAAATTTTGAAATATTTCATATGTTACTTATTTTATTCAATAAATAATTGCCAGGAAGACAAAGGAACATAATAATATAAACAAATAAAAACTTCGAAGCAATCATTTTTCCCATACATCACTCAAGTATCATTCATGACCAAGCTCTAACATAAACTTGAAAATTATTTATTGGCAACAAAAATAAAATTTAGTCAAAATAAAGAATCCGACCAAACACTCTTCACTTCTAAAATGATTATGTTATAACCTAACTTCACTGTTGAGCACAATCATATACAATCATTTCAACATTAGAACCTCAACAGAATTTCCAAATTCATTGATCCAATTTCAAGTTGTATTGTATCCAAATACTGACATTACAATATCATGTTACTTCTCTTTCACTCCACTCTTTTCATTAACAAAATCAATCCATCTTTTTGGCGCCAAATGGACCCCACCAAATTAAAATCTCATCTTCCCCTGTAGTATTCATATTTCTCTTCATAAATAAATACAAACCTACTTCACTTTCTCAATCCTCATCCTCACATTCAACTCTTCATCCATTCTCCCAAAAACACCGAACTCAACTGAACTCACCGTACCGTACTTAACTATAACAACCACAACCCAAAACGGCGTCGTACTTCAAATTCTAAATGCAAATTACTCTTTTCTCCTTCTTCATCCTCCTTTTCTTTTTTCATCCCGTCGTTTCTCTCTCCTCCGACGGCCTCGCTCTTCTAACACTCAAATCCGCCGTAGACGGCGGCGACACAGCAACCACATTCTCCGACTGGAACGAAAACGACCTGACCCCCTGTCACTGGTCCGGCATTAGCTGCTCCAACATCTCCGGCGAACCTGACTCCCGTGTCGTCGGTATCGGCCTCGCCGGAAAAGGCCTCCGTGGTTATCTCCCGTCGGAGCTCGGAAACCTTATCTATCTCCGTCGTCTTAGCCTCCATACTAACCTCTTCCATGGCTCCATTCCTGTTCAGCTCTTCAATGCTACTTCACTTCACAGCATCTTTCTGCATAGTAACAATCTCTCCGGTAGCCTCTCTCCGTCGGTGTGTAACCTTCCACGTCTTCAAAACCTTGACCTCTCTGATAATTCACTCGCCGGAGATATTCCTGAGTCAGTCGGAAACTGTTCACAGCTACAGAGACTGATTCTCGCGAGGAATAATTTCTCCGGTGACATTCCGGTGACGCCGTGGAAGAAGCTGAAGAATCTCGTTCAGCTAGATTTATCAGCAAATGTTCTAGAAGGTTCAATTCCGGAACAAATTGGTGACTTAAACTCACTCACCGGAACGCTAAACCTTTCGTTTAATCATTTATCCGGTAAAGTTCCGAAGTCTCTAGGAAAATTGCCGGTGACGGTTAGTTTTGATCTTCGGAGTAATGATCTGAGCGGTGAAATTCCTCAAACCGGGTCATTTTCGAATCAAGGACCTACAGCGTTTCTGAACAATCCGAAACTATGTGGGTTTCCTCTGCAGAAAGATTGTACCGGTTCAGCGTCGAGTGAACCTGGAGCTAGTCCTGGTTCAGCTCGACAACGCGTGAACCGGTCTAAGAAAGGGTTAAGTCCTGGTTTGATTATTATTATAACAGTGGCTGATGCTGCTGCTGTAGCATTGATTGGTCTTGTAGTTGTGTATGTGTATTGGAAAAAGAAGGATAAGAATAATGGGTGTAGTTGTACTTTGAAGAGAAAATTTGGTGGTAATGGAAACAACGAAAGATTGAATTCGTGTTGTTTGTGTTGGACTTTAGGTTGTGTAAAAGGGTTTAAGAGTGATGATTCAGAGATGGAAGAGAGTGAGAAAGGAGGAAGAGAGGGTAATGGGAGAGGAGAAGGTGAAGGGGAAGGTGAATTAGTGGCAATTGATAAAGGTTTTAGCTTTGAACTTGATGAATTGTTAAGAGCTTCTGCATATGTGTTAGGGAAAAGTGGGTTAGGGATTGTGTATAAGGTTGTGCTTGGGAATGGTGTACCTGTGGCTGTGAGGAGATTAGGGGAAGGTGGTGAACAAAGGTATAAGGAGTTTGCTACTGAAGTTCAAGCAATTGGGAAAGTGAAACATCCTAATATTGTTAAGTTAAGAGCTTATTATTGGGCTCATGATGAAAAGCTTTTGATTAGTGATTTTGTTTCTAATGGCAATTTGGCTAATGCTCTTAGAGGTAATTAGTTCAATTCCTTTACATTTTGTGTTTATGTTTGTCTGTATGTATCTCTTTCTGTTTTTGCTTTTAGATCATTGATTTCATTTGTTGCATTTGTTCATGAAGAGACTTAACCTCCATTTTTACACTCACCCTGCATATCAGAGTAGCAGGTTTGTGAGAAGAGAAAGCATTCTTTCTTTCATAATGAGAGTTGAATGATAGTACTAGGGAAATTATGAATAATAGTTAATGATAACATGTGGAATTGGAATCTTAGATACTGCACTACCTTACTTACATCAATTTAATTGGTATAGGTTATACACTAACAATGTAAATTTATTTATAAGCATAGATATTAGACCAATTTGTTAATAGTAGATTATTTCTAAAGTGATTTTACAACTATCTACTTAGTGAGATGTATTAGGATAAATGTGTAGTTTTTCTATATGAAAAAAAATGGATATCAATTAAACTCTATCATCATTTTAGGTAGATGAAGTGGTTGTAGAGCATTTAATTTAGATGAATGCAGACTTGAATTTTATGTAATATAGGTTTGATGATCATTTGGTCAATTGTGGTCCTTTAATTTCAGCCAAAACTAAAATAACTTTATTGTCTTTTCTAGTTTGTTGAAACAATTGATAGCAAGGCAAATAATAATGAACTCTATATATTTTTATAGAAAATGGTCCTATAATATGCTAGATTTGCTTTCAGGAAAATAACATAAGAAATCAAATTTGGAGTTCTGTCTTTTTCCATTGTCTCTTTCTTTTTATAATTGTCGTTTTCTTTATTGTTTTGTGATACAATGGGACCAAGAATAAGATGGTTCGTTAGCTGGTGCAAATGCTGAATATTAAATTTCTACTTTGTCTTGGTTGAAATGAAAAAATGATACTTTATATTGTATATTTTAATCTGAGGTGAGAATGTGGGTGTAGCTGGTTGAATACCTTATTTAGATGCTTATTTATTATTGGTAAGGGCATTGGATCGAGAAATTGTTTGGTAAATGTCAATGAGATGCCCTTTGGGGATACCCCAAGAGAAAGGAGGACATTCGCCATGTGTTTGGGAAATGAGATGGCAGTGGTATTCATGTCTGGGACCATTAACTTCTATCTAGATTCTAGATCTTTATCTCATTCTCACCACATGGGGCCACTAAACTAACCAAATTTTTAGGCGGAAAAGTTGCAATTAAACACCTTAGTAAGTCATGTTCCTGCACTTAGCTGGCTGGATGCTCTGCAGCCCTCTTGCTTTCGAGTAAAATCTTGGTCGACGAATTAATTCAACGACTGAGATTTGACTCGAGAGGATTCAAAGTGCGGTGTCTTTTGACTAAAATTTTCTTATATAATTTTCAGTTTCACACATCCTTCATAGAATCTTTTAAAGTAGTTCTGTGTAAAGTGTCATTTATTTTTAGTCTGAAAATGAACTTGCAAGTTTGTGCCGCTTTTGTGCCTTTATTTCATTCAGCTAAAGTTTAAGCTTCTTAGCTTTTGGTTGTTTTTTTTTTCAGTCGAGCTTTCAAGTGTTGGACTCTTGGTGAAAAACTTTGCTTTTCTTTGTTACATTATTAATCCTTTTGGCTAGACCTTTTTTGCTTTCAAAGAAGTCTCTACCAGCTTCACGATCACTTGATTCAATTGGGACCTACTAGAACTGTTTTCTCACTCCTTTGCTTCTACTACACTCATGTTTGGCTATTATAATGAAAATGCTAAACATAAAAGACTTAATTTTGACTTTTAGAATAGTCAATAGTGTTATATGTTATGTAAGATATACGGGCCAATTATCCATGATTATTATACCCTTCATAAGAAAATCCATGATTATTATATTTGAAACCATTTATAAAGGAAATGAAATTGTTACTTATGACTATCTCAAGAAGATCATGAGTTCTGTATAATATTATATGTATGATTAGCATAAATATGTAATTGCAACAAAAAATAACTCATAAATCATAATCGGCATTTGCATTTTGTAATAGATGTATAATGTTCACATAACTCGTAATTTATTTATCTACAAAGAGTTCACATTTAATTCGTGTTTATGCAGGGAGAAATGGCCAACCATCTCCAAATCTTTCATGGTCAATCAGGCTGAGAATAGCCAAAGGAACAGCCAGAGGTTTAGCCTATCTCCATGAATGCAGTCCAAGAAAATTTGTTCATGGTGACCTCAAACCGTCCAATATCCTCCTTGACACAGACTTCCAACCCCTCATTTCCGACTTCGGTCTTAACAGGCTAATAAGCATCACCGGCAACAATCCTTCCACCGGTGGTTTTATGGGTGGAGCTCTTCCTTACATGAAGTCATCGCAAACAGAACGAACCAACAACTATAAAGCTCCTGAAGCTAAAGTACCAGGCTGCAGACCCACCCAAAAATGGGATGTGTATTCATTTGGTGTTGTATTACTTGAGTTGCTCACCGGTAAGTCCCCGGATTCTTCTCCAGGAGCATCGACTTCTGTCGAAGTACCTGATTTGGTAAGGTGGGTAAAGAAAGGGTTTGAACAAGAAAGTCCTTTATCTGAAATGGTTGATCCATCACTTCTTCAAGAAATTCATGCCAAGAAAGAAGTACTAGCTGTGTTTCATGTAGCACTATCATGTACTGAGGGAGACCCTGAAGTCAGGCCTAGAATGAAAACTGTGTCTGACAATCTTGAAAGAATTTGAACATAATATTCTGATGTTTACCAGCTGAAAGTAGTGAACATGAGACTGGAAAGGAACATGCATTTCAGTTCCATGATGCATTTTTGTGATGACATTCAGAAGATTTTCTTGTGGGGGCATCAAGGTGGGGTTTCAATTTGCAAATACTTTCTTTCCCATCTGGGATTTGTCCCTTTAGCTTCTGTTTTTAAGTCAGAGCAATTTTTTGACAGAGGTCATCATCATCACAGGTCTCACCTTATCTTCCAACAAAGGCCAGGAAATTTAATAAATTATGTTTAAATTTTGTTGTAGTCTCATTAACTCCAGAATCTGATCACAAGGATTTCACAATAGCTAGTGTTATTGTTACTTAATTGGAAAATTCATATGTAATATGGTGTATAAGAAATTCTATTCATTGTCTCCATTATCAATGATAACTAGGTTTTACATATTCTTCTTCTGTATTTGATGGGATAGTGTTTCAACAGTTATTATAATTTTTTGACAAATTTTTTAATTGTTTTTCTTTTTTTACAGAAGCAACCTCATAATTGAAATAATATCCTTAATACAATCTGGAATAAAATCATGAATATAGCAACATAGATCGATACGGCTGTAATTTGCAAGAAAATGGACAACCATATTTGATTGACGTTTAATAAAAACTACCGAACGAATTTGACTTTTAAGTTGGTAATATCTATGTGAGACTAAGTGATTTGAATCCAAGATAAGTAGTGATTTGAATGTGTTACATGAAGTTAGGAACGACGAAGCACATCAATGCTTCTAGAATCCTGATGTGGAAGTTAGTTTTCTAGGATGAAGTCGGGGTGGATTTCTACACTACATCATCGTTATGTTGAGGCGGACACTTAATGTATAATTAATGTTGAACCTCATTGTTGTGGCGTCTAAAATGCTTTTAAAGTGGACTTCCTTGTTGAACAATCCATAACATAATTAGATTGGAACTTTTAGACTCGTATCATTGGATTTATATATAAATTTGTAACATTCTTAGTGAAATGTAAAAAGGGTGCCATAATATCTAAATAAATGATATTTATACAATTATTTTGTGATAACTTCATTTCTCACACTTACTTACATTATGTTTTTATCTTCTCTCTGTTGTTTTGTTTTGGTTTCCATGTCAATATCTACTTTATTTGTCAAAAAAAATGTCAATATCTACTTTCCTTTCTAAATATATGGTTGTTTTAAAAGTTATCACACAATGGTTGTTCAAATAACACATCTCTAATATCTATTGGAGTGGTGTTTATTTCAATCTCTAAGAATAAGGACTAAAATCTACAACTAAATACAAATATGACATATTAAAAAAAAAAATTGTCAAGTATTGTAGTGGCTGGAGCTCAGAAGTTCAAACTCAAATCTTAGGTATATTATATTATGCGATTTCCCTACTAATTGAATTAAACTCAGAAAACAAAATTTGATTATTTATTTGTGAGGCAAAGAAATACACATGTCCGTTGAATTGGAAAAAGTAAAAATAAACTAAAAAAATGAAGATATGGTTTGTTTGGCTTTGCTAACTCAGATATTATGCTCCCTCCGAAATTGAGAATGGCGTCGTCTTCTTCTTCAACATGTTTTCTTTGCAATTTCCATAACATTCCCTCTTTAAAATCCCCAACATCGAAATCACCATCTACTCTAACCACAAACTTTCTTCCTCATTGCTCTGCTCCTCTTCGACTTCGAGCTTCTCCACCCAACAAAATTCCCACCACTACCACTGATGATGACAATTCTCTTGATCAAACACCACCTTCTAAACCCTCTTCTCTTCTTCCAAATTTCAGAAATGGTTGGTTTAAATTTGATGAACTTGGAATGGATATGCTGTCTATTGCCCTGCCTGCTGCTGTTGCCTTGGCAGCTGATCCAATTGCCTCCTTGATTGACACCGCCTTCGTCGGCCACATAGGTACATTTCTTGCAAATTCATTTTATCAAATTATCGTTATCAGTGTCCACGTGTCAGTGTCAGTGCTTCGTAGATAGTCAGTTAGCTGCCTGCAGCATTTTGTAGTAGATTGTATTTCTCTAGCTTTTTTTGGTTGTGGCCGGGGTTTGAACCCCATACCTTGCATATATTATGCATTATCCCTACCAACTGAGCTAAGCTCACGATGACATTTTCTCTAGCTTTGTTTCTTTGTTTTAGAGTTGTTGTAAAGGTATTGTTCCTTAATTAGTTTTTTTCCTTTCTATACAGGGGCAGTTGAATTAGCTGCAGTTGGGGTTTCAGCTTCTGTGTTTAATCTAGTGTCCAAAGTATTCAATGTTCCTTTACTTAATATTACTACATCCTTTGTTGCCGAGGAACAAGCGCTGATTGGAAAAGAGGAAGAATCCGATCAAACTGAGGAAAATGGTATTGGTTGTATATTTTCTTGATCAGATGTATCTACAGATATTTTGTCTCACGTAGTTATCGAAAATTTCTCAGGAAAATCCGAAAGAAAGAAGCTCCTTTCTTCAGTATCAACTTCTTTAGCACTTGCGGCAGGTCTTGGAATCGCTGAAACTGTCGCACTTTCACTTGGCTCTGGCCCTCTTATGACTATCCTGGGTATAGCTGCTGTATGTCAAAGCTGATCGTTAATCCAGTATCGCCTAGTATTTTTATTTTGTTTCTTCATTTTCTAATTTCTTCCGAGTCTGCGATTTACCATGCAAAACTACCTCATCAACTTAAAACGCTAGAAGCACAATTTAAACAATTTAGTTCTAACTGTGTATGTACAACTTGTGTGAAGACTAGAGAGGTAGAGGTAGAGCTACGACAAAAATCCATCTTAATTGAAAGTAACGTTTCTACTAATATTTTGAATTGAATTTGATTTTTCTCATAAATGTGCAACTAATTGCTAAGAAACTTGTTTTATCTGTATAATTGTAAATGACTTTTTCTCTTTATCATTTGATAATCCATAGTCGTGCATAACTGTTTTCATGAAGCATGAAAATATTGAGAGGAAAAAATGAATTTAGGTGCAAAATTGTGTTTATTTTGACCAGAGCTTTTAATCGGTGTATGAAATGTGTTGAGAATGATTCTCATGCCTTACTTTAAGTTTTGTAACAATTTTGGAAAGTTTTGAAGTCTAAATGCATTCTGTTGTTATAGTCTGAAATTTAATTATTCATATTGTAATCAATTGAGAAATGTTAACAATCATTATAAATGTACTGTTTTGGATTACTTTCATCAGTTACCAGTTCTAGGCTATGCATAGCAAGAAATATATCCTTGTATTTTGTTGGTTTGAGAGATTATAAAAGGAAAAGAAAAAAGGTTTTTATTGCTCTTCATGGGCATATGATTGTATATAATTGGATTTTGTTTTCACATTCTTAGACTGAATATAGATCTTGTATGCTGTACAGGACTCTCCAATACGTGAACCTGCCGAAAGTTTTCTTACATTGAGGGCCTTTGGTGCTCTGCCAATTGTGATTGCGTTAGCTGCACAAGGCACATTTCGTGGATTTAAGGATACAAAAACACCTCTATATGCAGTTGGCAAGTATTGCAGCAGCTTTTTCCCTCCCTCCCTCTCTCTCTCCATTTACTTACTTATAACTTACATACAGTTGACTCCAGTTACAATTGCTTATAGCCTTTAACTAGTTCTCTATTTATCCAAGAATGAACACTTAAACACGGATCTCAATATAAATAAATAAAGGAGACTAAATTTTGTAAATTTGAATTATAGAATTATCCTTGGCAGAGATGATCCGTAGTAAATATGTCATGAATATTGCATGGTTGACTTAATTGCTGAAACCATAATATCTGTTGTTTATATTTTCTTAACAATTCTAACTTTGTTGACATTAGGATCATTTAAACAATCTCAATTCATGGTACAGACCCTTTTAGTCTACTATGTTAAATGCAGGCTCAACATGATTCTCTGACTGTTTTCTTAGTTATAACTGTGATTTCCCATATGGTTTTCTATAAATTGAATTCTCACTACTACTGTGTTCTATGAGCTGTCAATTTCTTGTTTTTACATGTTTATACTCTGCAAAATGCCCCATGCAGCCCTGCCAGTGCTGATGTGGATGTATAAATAACAAAGGCTTCTCATTAAATGTCAGGTGCTGGGAACTTTCTTGTTGTTATATTGGATCCAATATTGATATTTCTTTGTGGTCTTGGCATTAGTGGTGCTGCAATTGCTACAGTGATCTCTGAGTATGTCAGGAATGCGGTAAACTTGGTACTATATGTGCATTTTGCACATGTCCTTTAATTCATGTGATCTTCTGCTTTTAACAGTACTTGTCTTTTTGTTCACCAGATATTTAATAGCTTTCATTCTTCTATGGAATTTGAGTGGCAAAGTTCTGCTAATCCCTTTTGACTTTGATGGGGCAAAGTTTTTCAGCTATCTGAAATCTGGTACCTGCTTTTCAATTTAATTGAATTGTTTCTTTGACTGTAATACTGTTTAATTTTTCAGCTAGCTAGTGTGATATGGTTTATAATAGAACATTATGGTGTAATTTGATCCATGTAGCCGACCCCACTTAGTACGATAAGGCTTGGTTGTTGTTGTTGATGTTGTTTCTTTGGCTTTCCTTGTCCTTCAATGAAATTAAGAATGATAGTGAAATTATCAGAGTTTGTTGGAAAGTTATTTAATAGTTTTAGCATTATGTCATTGAAATTTTCCTAGCCATGCTTCAACTGAGCTTGATAATTTATTTTAGATTCAACTCACTGAGTATCTCAATATTGTCTTATCTTTAGAATGAATCAACTAAATATGAGTATGTGATAGTAAATAACATAAATTTTTTGACTTTTGTTGATTATATGCTTAAGTGGTACTAAACAGTAAACATGATATGTGATACAAAATTATTACATCGTGTAATCCTTGTTGCCAAACTCATCTGGTGGGAAAAACTTTTGTTGTTGATTTATAGTGGAAGTGTCGTCTCTAGTGATCATACTGAAAAAACTCTTGGAGAAACATTACGTGCTAATTCAAGTTGGATTTTACTGTTTACTGACTAGTTAGTTGAAATGAGAGTTTTTAGTTACATGGATATACTTTGTCCAACAACAATATTTGTTGGAGATGTTACTAGGTTATAATTCGTAATGCAAAAAAGACAGGAATTAAGTTGCCTCTTTTTCTCTCTCAAAACTACTTTTAGCATGCAATGGTTTTTCTTACAAATCTATTGCTAGTCATAGATGATTGGCTAATTGAGAAATAGCGACAGTTTTATTAGATAAAGTCCATGTTCAAAGGATATTATAATCACATTGCCTCTCAAAGGTGAAGTTTCTGCATTTGTACTTTTTACACGACTTCTGTTTGTTTATATGAATCACGGTAGTGTATACTTTTTCATTTTTAACAAAATGTGATTTTCATTGGCTTGAAAATGTTTTTTTTGGTTAACAACTACTTCTTGACAGAAGAGATCGTGTGATTAAAGAGTAATATGGATTAACTTTTACTATTTATTATTGCATTGTGTAGGTGGTCTGCTAATTGCCAGGACTTTGGCTGTGTTTATAACTATGACACTGACAACATCTTTGGCAGCTAACCAGGGCCCTATACCTATGGCAGGCCATCAAATTTGCATGGAAGTTTGGTTGTCTATATCTTTGCTCACCGATGCTCTAGCACTGGCTGGTCAGGTTGGATCATAGTATTGCATTGTCTTATAAAGTGCCATTTAATTACTTCAGATATATACCAATGTTACACATGATTGAATTATCGAAACATATATCATACGCAGTTTAGCGCCTAGTTCCAATTCACATGAATCCAGACAAATAAAATTTCATAGTTGTGAAGTATAGTATGTTGAATATTAAAGGGCTTTCCCTGACCTTGAAATCAACCAAATTGGGTATCATCAAGTTTGAAATGTTTGCTGATAAGAGAAAAAATCCAAATTTCTTAGCATGGCTGAAAATACTGTCCCATCAGTAAAGAATTCCAATATTGTACCATGCTCGCCAACATGACTATAAAAGAAAAAGCAGTTCACAAATGGCAAATTTTGAAACAATTGGTTGTGGATCATACTTTTTCAACTGATAGAGATGCTACATAGTGGAATTCCTGTTATTTGGAAATCTGATAAAAACAAGGTGTTTGAAAATTATTAGTGAGTGAAATTCATTTTACTGAAACTTACTGAGTTATCTTATGCATTTATTTTACAGTCTCTTCTTGCCAGTAGTTACTCACTGGGAAATTATGCGCAAGCACGCCTCATTATATATAGAGTGATACAGGTTACTTGTTGTTATCCCCATATTCTGCATCCCTTTTTTATCAGATTAGGACATAAACTGATCCATAACTCTTTTCTTCTCCTACTCTCCTCTACATTTCTAACAGATTGGTTTAGGAGCTGGAGTCGCTTTGTCAATGATCTTATTTTTTGGGTTTGGGCCATTTTCTAGTTTATTTAGCACAGACTCGGAAGTTTTGGATGTTGCCCAGTCAGGTATATTGGTAAGAAATCACAATTGTTTGCTGAGAATCACTTTTACAATTGCTTGACTCGTGTGGGCTACAAGTTGAAGTGAACTTAATTTGGATGTCTTTTTATATTGAAATTTTTTCTATTTTGTATTCAGAATATTTTTAGATTCAGATTGGTATTCCTTTTATCTGGATGAATCATACACTGCCTGCTAATGTTTTTCTGGCAGTATCAAAAATATATGATTGCTTGAAGGCTATTTTGGACATGCCAACTTTTTAGGGGTCATATTTAATGTTTGTTATATGTAATTTGATTCTCCATTGTCTTTGGATGCATGTATGTGTACATAGAAATGTTTAGTATATACACGGTAATGTTGTTTGAAATATCTGAAACTTTCCCACATGTGCAGTTTGTTGCTGGATCTCAACCAGTGAATGCTTTGGCATTTGTTATTGATGGGCTTTATTATGGGGTGTCGGACTTTGAGTACGCTGCTTACTCGATGGTAATTACCCACTTCAATGATTAATAGCTGTTTAAGCATTTCAAGTTATTTTATCCTCTTAACTGATTTCCTTTTGTCCTCCCGCTTTTTTCCCCCTTCTTTCTTGCCTCTTTGTGTTTGCCTTTGGTCAAGGATAGGTGCTAGTTGGACTAATTTCTTCAGTTTTCATGCTGGTGGCTGCTCCGGTAGTTGGACTTCCTGGAGTCTGGGCAGGATTGTTTCTCTTCATGGCATTGCGTGTTCTAGCTGGAGTTTGGAGGTAAAGTGTATAATTAATTTTGATGGATAATGCATTGTATTTTTCACATTTGGGTCCTAGCACAAAAAACAATAGCAGAATGATACAGGACTCATTTTTTTAAATGGAATTTGACATGACGTTGCGATCATTAGTTTTTTATTCTCTCTTTATCTATCCTACTGAGCAGATTTTGATTAATATTTATATTTTCCATTTTCTCAGATTGAGCAGCAAAAGTGGTCCATGGGATATGATCTGGTATAAAGATAGAGCAGAAGACTGATTCTCAAGAGCTTCTCCAATATGAGGATACTGATAAGTTCTGCACTCTTTCCTACTTACCAAATCCCCATGCTCTTAAAGAGAATCCAGTAACAATAGAGGACTATAATAAATTATTAAAATGTTACACAAATTGCTGCAAACCAAATGCTAAAATCTTTCTCTGAGAGTTTGAGAGGCTAAATGAACACAGTTGAATGACAGACCTGTAGCATGGAAGTCAAGTCTGTTAACTTTCTGCCATTTTTGGGAAATTTGTTTTATTAGGAGATTATCAGTTCATTTGCATATTTTCATTGCCAAAGGAAGCTGCATCTTAGAGTTGGTATCTTGTACTGGTATAGTCTACACATAAAAGTCTCTTTCTAGGAAAAAGTCATTATTGTCAGTGTAATCTTCACTAACCAATTGGTTAAAGGCCTTAGTTTCTTTTCTTTTGGTACAGTAAATATAAATGTGTTGCTTCGGATACTGAAAGTGCCTGTAAATGAATATCTAAATATGTTAATTTCTATACAAATCATCCTTTTATCTTTATAATTTGATTCTTCTGTCAACTGTCATTGATCGTGTATAATGGAATAACTACTATGATGTAAGGACATGTAATGTGTTAGTGTATAACTATGCATGTATAAGGACATGTGCTGCGTAAATTGCTTACATGAATCCCTATACAATGTCATGTAATGTGTTACTTAATAGACTAAAAGATTAACTTATGAGACTGGGAGATAAATTTGTAAGGGAGTTGACAAATTAGGAAACTTGTTTGTAAACTCACACTTTTCAAGATTCATTAACCAAAGTAATAACAGTTGTTATTTTCTAGAGACCAAATGGTACATGAACTTCAACTTTTATGGATAGGCAGAGTATGATGTACAAAAAGTATCTTCCAAAAAGTACAAAAAGGCATCATAGTTAGACTTGGACATTCATAAATTATAATAATTATATATAACTCAATGGAAAATTCATAGTACAGAGCATCTTTACAGTGACTAAGATGCTGAATAAAAAGCAGATACATGGTATCATTTGAATCACTAAGGTAGGGAAAAAAGACCTATAAATAACCCCACCAAAGTGAAAAACAAAAACCTTATAAGCACATAGGAACTTCAAGATCCTATATGTGAAAAACATATATCTAGTAACTTCTTCTCTTCTAATAAACCAAAATCATAATCAGGTTTTAAGAAACTATAATCATGACCAACTTCAAGATCTGCAAACTGCATATTATTCCAATTTTCAGGCAAGTAACCACCCAATTTCTGCAACTGTTGAGAAAGATCACTCAGCTTCCTACTTTGTCCTGAACTAAGTCCATGAAATGCACTTCCATTATTTCCTTTCTCTTTCAATTTAGTGTTTTTATTAGTATTGTTGTTCAAAGCCTCAATTTGTGACATTCTTTCAATTGGTCCAACAATGTCATCACCAAACAGATGAATTCCCTGCATGTAAGGTAATATTTGTGCCTCATCATTCTTGCAATCAATAGATTGGCCACCCAGCTTGTATTCCAATCCCTTAAGCTCACTTTTCATTTCATCAAAATATCCATTTTTATTTTGCTCATTTTGTAACTGAGCATGGCTTAAGAAATGTCCAACCACTTCCTTCTTATGTTTCTTTGCATGAGAAGCCTCGGTTTTGATGTTATGATGCTCTGAATTTGGTCCTGGAATGCTATCTGGAATCATATTGTGCAGATTTCCAATGAAATGATTGTTGCAGCTCAACTCAAAGGATTTCAAATCCTCCGGTGATCCTCTTACTGTTTCTTCACTCTGCACCAGATCTGCTATATCAGAAGATCTACGATCAGCTCCTGAGTTCATGCCTGCATCCATAGGCTCCTTCTGCACATGATTAAACTTTCCATCCAGGCTAGAATTCTCCAAAACCACCTCCAATTCTCTCTCTAATCGTTTATTTTCTCCATGTGTTTCAGATTTCACATTCTTGTAAGATTTTTGATGAACCACTTTCTTACATTTCTTATTTGTTGGGCATTGGACAGTGCCGGCTATCAACATTTCCTTCGATTCCTCTACCGAGTCATCATCAGCAACAAAATCTTTAGAAAGAATCTTATTATCTTCATCAAACTGATGAAACTCTTCAGATTTTCCAAGATCATCCTCGTCATTCAAAGAATCTGCAGAACCACCGCTTGATGATGATGGTGATCCATCAGGGAAGTTCAAGCGAGCACTAGGTCCATACATAGCCTTAGCTGCTTTATCATAAGCAAGAGCAGCATCATGTGCTGTAGTAAAAGTACCAAGCCAAAGCCTATTTGCTTTCTCACCAACATGTTTACCATTGATTGGTTCACGAATCTCAGCAACCCATTTACCCCAAATTCTCTGTCTAACTCCTCTGAAATTGCAATCGGAATTCTGAGGACCACCTTTACCTCTCATGCACCCTTTTCTTGAACCTTTTGCAGGAACTTTGTGAATCTTTTCAGCTCCATTATCTCCACAACCAAGTTTTTGTTGTTGCTGTCTGTTGTAGTTCTTCCACTTCTCAAGAGTGTCTTCTACTGAATCAGTTCTTCCACCACTGCGTCTCTTGCGTGATTTCCTTTGTCTGCAGCCATTCCAACAAATTTTGTTAGCTTTCTATTAGTTCCTTCAAAAAACTTAAGCAAATTTGCAAGGTGGAGTATAAATTATATAGTCTAGAAACATAATAAGAATCAAGAAATAAGCATATGCATCAAAAATAAAATAGATGAAATGAAAATAAATATATGTACACCAAACAGAACTTGGATCAAATGAAAGAAAAAAATTGATTGACAGCGACGACAACGACATGGAACCATAGATGAACTGAATTCACAATCAGCAGATCTTGATTGTTCGATGAAAATTTAACTACTCATATTCGGCTTTGCTAAGTCGAATAAAATTTGTCTGATTTTCTTTCATTTAACAATTAAGATTCGGCTAATTTTCATCCAACGGTTGAATTTGTGATTGTTATAACTCATACTTCATAGATTCCATTTTCAAAGTTAACAAATCTCAAAAAGATAGAATGAATCATATTCTGAATTTGTAAAACCGAATTTGCGATCAACATATCTCGATTGTTGGATGAAAATCGAACTACTCATATTCTGACTTTGCCGAATCGAGTACTAGTCTGATTTTCACAATTGAGATTCGTCTAATTTTCATCCATTTCCATCCAATGGCTGCATCTATGATTGTTGGAACACATACTTCAAAGATTCCATTTTCAAAGTGTTGTCGAACTAGAGATTTAGCCGAGGTACCGACTAATAATCCTCAATTATAATTCCCTTACTTCAAGGGATTAAAAAATCTAAAAAAATATTGAACTCATCATACTCTACTTTCTGAAACTAAATTTGAAATATAAATTATCTCATTTTTATTTAATGATAAGTAGATTCATGAACCATTTAACCATGAGATTCATGAACCATTTTTATTTCATGAACCATTAATGATAAGTAAATTATCTATGTTCAACAATAGGTAGCTTGAAATGAATTTACAACAACAAAAAAGAAAAAAAAAACTGACCCAGAAACGGTATCAATCTTCATACGCTTTCTAGTACTGAAAAATTTGGCTCCTCCTTATGTTTTTTGTGTGTATAGCTTTGAAGTTTGTGTTATATTTTGAGGTTTAAGAGAGGTTTTGAAATTTGTACTATATTGAACAATTGGGACATGTAAACGTCATCACAAACGTCACTCTTGACTTGGAAACTAAGGAAAAATGTTGAAGTGATCAATTTAGTATTTATGTCATCAAACCTTTCTACAAAGGGAAATGTAGATTTTTTTTGTCACCATAAAAAAAATTATATATTTTGGATAGGCTTGATGACGTGGCTAATTTTGAGAATCTAATGCAAAGGCTGTGGGCTTCTGGGGTTATGACACGTGGCAGTTGTTGTTTCATTGGTGGCAGGCTGTCAAGAGCTTTCTTCACTGTGAAGGGCTTCCTTTTTATTTGGTGGTTTTGTTTGCAGCTTGCTTTTCTTGAACAGTTTTGTTTTTGGCTGATTCTTGTATTTTTCCAATGCAGATTCATTTGTCTTTGTTTTTATGATTTTGTTTTTCGAGAATGTTAACCAGTGTCCTGGAGTATTAGTTAAGCATCAAATAAAATAAGTTTTTTTTTTTAGGGAAAATAAAATAAATTATTATTAAAAAGTAATGTAATTATTATTTAATAAAAAGTGGCAGTTTACATTTCTAGGACAGCAAATTCTATTTATAGATTCCTTAACTAATATTCCGGAACACCGGTTAAGAAGACTTTTTTTTCTTTTCCGCTTTCATCACACTATTATTGTTAAATGATGATATTTTGTGATAGATGATGATACATGTCGTGTGATGTATTGATAGGTGTTGAAATGAATTTCTATTTGTGGTAGATTTTTTACTGGTAAAATTTGTAATGTGATTTTAATTTTATTTTTTTTGTTTTATGTCATGTGATTTTAATTAATTTATTGTAAATAGAAAATAAAAACTACATCGAAATTTTTTTTCTTTTGAAGAAGAATAACTACATGAATTCTTGAAATAAACAAATGTTCTCTTTTTCATTCAGTTGATCTTTTACATCTGCTAAAAAGAAAATCAAACACAAACCTCAATTCCTTTTGGATCAATTAAGATTCATGTTGTGTTTCAAATTATTTAACTTTTATGGTGTACATTTTCACCGTCTCTGGTGGATGGGTACGTATTGTAATTTCCTTAAACATGGTGTGTGTCTCTCTGAATTGAGTGGCTGTAGAGCCACAAGGATTGGGTGAATGGGTCTTCTCATAAGAGTGATTCCTAAATTATTGATTTAGAAAAAGATAAGTAGAACATGACTTTCTTGTCCAACCTTATGTTAAGTAACGAATAATCGATAAGTTAACTAATAGCTTACAGATGATTTTGTCAAAAAAATAGTTTACACATGATAGTTAGTTAGTGGTTGAAAGTCAATAACTTACAACTTTTTTTTTTTTTAAAGAATAGCTTACAACTTGATGACTCATGATTAATAACCGATAAACTAAAATAAGAGTTTAAGATTGTACCCACAAAAAAAAAAAGAGTTTAAGTAAAATTAACAATTCAACTAGTCGGTAAATGTACAATGTAAAAAAAGGTTATGCTTAACTCATTTAAATTTTAATCACAATATATATATCAACAATTCAACTAATCGGTAAATGTACAATTTAAAAAAAGGTTATGCTTAACTCATTTAAATTTTTATCACATAATATATATTTAAGTAAAGCATATTTTTACGCTTTTGTGCCTTTTGTATAAAAATATCATATTTATAAGAGAGAGAATAACTCTCAAAATATTGAAGTAATAGTGTAACTAAAAAATTCTTTTATCCCTCAAAAAAAAATCTTTTATATAAGTTTTTTTTTAAAGAACCTTTTACATAGTTGTATCTAAATAAATTAATATATTTTTTAAAAATATGATTTTATTACGATAAACAAACACAAAATAGATTTTGAATTTTTATAAAATCTCTCAAATAAATAGTCTCTAAATTATTGAATGTCAAAATTACTTTTGTTTTAATTCATT
>Ga0315915_1001665_pt1 | contig 27196 bp, 12 predicted proteins | sample MpolbnodulesMG_FD_207738 | JGI IMG/M metagenome (GOLD analysis project Ga0315915, IMG submission 207738) | Medicago polymorpha root nodule microbial communities from Los Angeles, California, United States - branched nodules | ecosystem: Host-associated > Plants > Roots > Nodule | place: USA... | reverse complement strand
CTTGACTACTTGGGTAACCCAAGCCTAGTCCACGCACAAAGCATCCTTGCTATTTGGGCTGTCCAAGTTATCTTAATGGGAGCTGTTGAGGGTTACCGTATTGCTGGTGGACCTCTTGGTGAGGTAGTCGACCCACTCTACCCTGGTGGAAGCTTTGACCCATTGGGGCTCGCTGACGATCCAGAGGCTTTTGCAGAGTTAAAGGTTAAAGAACTCAAGAACGGTAGATTAGCTATGTTTTCTATGTTTGGATTCTTTGTTCAGGCCATTGTAACTGGAAAGGGACCTCTAGAGAACCTTGCTGACCATATCGCTGACCCCGTTAACAACAACGCTTGGGCCTTTGCGACAAACTTTGTTCCCGGAAAGTGAGGAAAAACTTCATAAAAACTAGGTTAAGTTACTAGCTCACACAAGTGTGTGAATTTCGTGTTATTAATTTAGTGAAATATTCGGTGCATTTATATCTTTCTTCAAGTTTGTATTTAGCGTCTGAAATACATATTAAAATGTGCCAATGCAATGAATGTTAATGATGATAATGCAAGAAATGTAAATTATTCTTCCAAAATCTTTACTAGCATATCACCAGTAATAAATTTCTTTCTCAATCACTTTTTCTAAAAAAATAAATTATTTACTGTTTTCTTCTTCAGGATTTTTTTTTTTTAAGAAACAATTTTAATTAAGGATTTCTTCTTCAGATGTTTTGGTGGAGCATTACTTTAGTATCACTTATTTTCTCATTATTGTTTGTGTCTGCTTGATAGTTTCCATTGTAAAGATTTAACCATGAAGAACAAGATGAATTATTGTTTTTTGAGAGTAGCATATGAACAAAGAAACATACTTACAAAATTTAAATAGAAGAAACAAAATATACCTCAGAAAAAAATATTCATCCTTTACTCAAAATAATTTAGAATAATAATCATGGACAAAAAAACTCATTTTAATGGAAATTGCTATTTATCTATCACATTTAAGAAAAAACAGAGCAAATATCAATAGAAGATAGAATTTCTATTTTTCTATCATAGAAAAAGAGAGCAGGTAATGCAAAATCTTCATTCTTACTTTTGAGTTTTAATGATATAATTGAACCTTGTAACTGTAAAGACTTGATAGTTTATATAATTGGAAATTCTCAAGATTGTAACATGGATGAAGAAACAAGGAAGCTTTAATGAAAAAGTAGAATTCAGAGAAGAAAACATGTATGTTACTTGATTTTTGGCGTATAAAGGACCGGAAATAAGTTAGGGTAGCCAATACGGGTTTGTAGCTTATCTCATGCCAGGTTTAGGTCAGATGCGCATTTCTATTTAAATAAAATAGAAAAGGCTGAGAATTTTTTAAATTACTATTTTTTAACTAAAAAGATCATACAAAATACTATTAAAAAAGTCTTTTAGACGTACTAGATCGACTCACATAGTTAAATAAAATTTAAAAGGTCTTCTTAAGTTAAAAGAAAAACTTCAAAAAGATCTCAGCATAGAATTTATTTTAAGTGTCAATTGGTATTGCTATTTAGTCTGATCTAAAGAAGCAACTAAGATGCTACACGAACATTCCTAACCATGCAAAGCCCCCGACCGATATGTTATCAACGATTATATTAAAGAGGAGACACTAAAGCTACCTAGGGTGAGTCCCCAAAACGATTACATCATATGAACTCTAATTGAGACTAAAATTAGCTAACCAATCAATACGTAATTTTCCTTCGCACAAAGTGTGCTTGAATAAGAACCACTCATTGAAAGTTGTAAGAACATGAATTCTATGAACCAAGATAGGGATGTTTTCGTTCTGCTTACAATTTCTTGTTACCATATTAATAAGAAGCTTGGAGTCACTTTATATCATGACACGAGTAAAGCCATGTTTGTAAGCCATATACATTCTTGTATATATTCCCCATGTTTTGGCATAGAGGATATCACAAGCACCCATTAGCCATATAAATCGTGAAACAGGTCACCAGATCCTGCAATATCCATTGAATCATTGTAAACTTCATCGAAGTTAAGTTTAATCAACTTTCTTGAGGTCGCTTCCATCCGATATAAATGGTCTCTTGATGTCTATGCAATCCTATTGAAAGAGCAGAGCCACAAAGATCAATTTCCTTAGCCATCCTTATGTCTCTATTAATTATTTTTTCTGAACTCAAATATAAACAAAATATATATTTTCATACTTATAAAGGATGATAGTTAAGTGAACTTATTTTCTTGATTTCACTAAAAAAATTACATTTATCTCCTACTCTATCCCTAATTATATACTTCACTCGGTCGTTTTTATAAGAGATAAATGGGTCAACTAAAGTTGATGTATTTGGTTCAAAATGTAGACCACATACATCAACTTTATTGACTTATTTGTCTCTTATAAAAAGGGCTGGAGGGATTAGTAGCCATCCTCACAAGTCACAACATTAAGAAATTAATGTAAGGATATTTTTAGATTTTTAGAATAGTAACATTAAATGTGTAAGTTAAAATGTGTTTACATTTGATTTTAACAAATTTATACATTTCTTATAATTGTCATTGAGACCAAAGTAATAACGAGTAATGTGGAATTTGCATAATTTGGCATGACAATTTAAAGTGTTAGAACAACAACTAGCAACAGAGATTAAATAAGAGAACAATGTAACAGACAGTGAACACACAATATTTTTTAAAGTAGTTCGGTCAATGGTGTCAACTTCTATAACTATAGAGCAGGTATAGTTCCATTTCTATTACTATGATGAATTAGAGTTTCAGTATTACAAGCAATATATATATAGTACTACTATTACGATTAGGTTGACGATAAACATAGGTGGAATTAGTTGAATTACTTGACTTCTTTAATGTCTTGTATACATCAGCCATACTTTAACATAAAACATAGGTGGAATTAGTTGAATGACTTGACTGTCACATGTATATCCTTATCACTCATGATATACTTTGTTATAGTTGAATTTTGGCTACATTAACTACGGAGTACATTTATTTATTTATTTAGCTCAGTTACATTTATATATTTTTCCTCAATTACAATTAAAAAATAAAATAAATGAGTAGCAATATATATATATATATATATATATATAACTTAAATTAAGTTTCACAAAACAATTTAGCAAATCAAAATCCTTATAGATATCTTAATTTATCATGTTTAAAGAACTATAGCTAACAAAGTATAGATATTTGGTTAGAGCTTCTAACTTCCTTCTGTGTATATTTTGCAGTGATTCCAGTTATATAATTTGACTATAAGTGTTTTATTCATTTAATGCAAACAGAAAAAACTAGCAATGGGACCAGTGCACTGTGGTCCCTCTTCTTCAACACGTGATGTTCATATCGTTATATACATCTATATATTGATTATCCCTTCAAAAATCATAAATGACAATTTCTTATTGGATGGAACAAGTTTTCAATATATCCATATTGGTATATTGTGGATATTTGATATGGTTTTGAAAGAAAAAAAATAATAATTCTAAATTGATATATATGTGGTTTGAGAAGCAAGTGTAATGCTCCAAACCAATAGAAATCAAGATATAGATTTCATTACATAAGGACCTCTAAGTTTCCTTGTTGAAATCACATATAAATAGTACCCGTAGGCCATAATCAAGTATCATCAATAACCATCCTCTTCATTTTTATAGAGCTTTTCATTTGCTTAACTTAGTTGCAAATAAAATACTAGAATGGCTACATCAACAATGGCTCTCTCTTCTTCAACAATGGTTGGGAAGGCAATCAAGCTTTCCCCCTCTACTCCAGACCTTGGAATGGGAAGAATCACCATGAGGAAAACAACCACCAAGAAGAACGTCCCTTCTGGAAGCCCGTGGTATGGTCCAGACCGTGTCAAGTACTTGGGTCCATTCTCTGGTGAAGCTCCATCTTACCTCACTGGTGAATTTCCCGGTGACTATGGTTGGGACACTGCCGGACTTTCTGCTGACCCCGAGACATTTGCCAAGAACCGTGAACTCGAGGTCATCCACAGTAGATGGGCTATGTTGGGTGCCTTGGGATGTGTCTTCCCTGAGCTCTTGGCTCGCAATGGTGTCGAATTCGGCGAAGCTGTGTGGTTCAAGGCAGGATCTCAAATCTTTAGTGAGGGAGGACTTGACTACTTGGGTAACCCAAGCCTAGTCCACGCACAAAGCATCCTTGCTATTTGGGCTGTCCAAGTTATCTTAATGGGCGCTGTTGAGGGTTACCGTATTGCAGGTGGACCTCTTGGTGAGGTAGTCGACCCACTCTACCCTGGTGGAAGCTTTGACCCATTGGGCCTCGCAGATGATCCAGAGGCTTTTGCAGAGTTAAAGGTTAAAGAACTCAAGAACGGTAGATTAGCTATGTTCTCTATGTTTGGATTCTTCGTTCAAGCCATTGTGACCGGCAAGGGACCATTGGAGAACCTTGCTGACCACATCGCTGACCCTGTCAATAACAACGCTTGGGCCTTTGCCACAAATTTTGCTCCCGGAAAGTGAGAAACAACTGCACCAAAACTATGTTAAGGGACGGACTTGCACATCAGAATCAGAGTGTGAATTTCTTGTTGTAAATTAATTTAGTGAAATATTTTGTGCATTTTGATCTTTTGCATTAAGAGGGTGAGATGCATATTATATTGTGCCAATGCAATGAATCCGAATGATTATGATCTTGCAAGCTATCAGCAATTTACCAAATCTAATGAAACACAGACCTATTCCAATGGATTCTTCAAAATCTGTTCTTTCATGTGATTTGTAATTACATTTTTTCTGAACAAGTGAACTATGTGTTCTAAATTTATTTTCTTTCAAATAGTGTAGTCCCCTGCGGTAAATTGAGACCATAAGAAACCGTTTGTCTTAATCATGGATTTCCATATGGTCCTCCACAGTTTCAATATGACACTATGAAAGTAAGGCTAATCAAGTAACAACTAAATTACATTTAGGATAGATATGTTGTACCAGATAAACATTATATTAAAAGTTTAAACCTTTTATAACTGGAACTTGAAAAAGTTTGAGCATAACAGAATGATTCTTAACATAGTTTAAATCTATGTAATAACTTGAAGAGGAATGCAGCAAGTCCTTTTACTGCTATGAACCTAAAATATGCCAGGAGGAACAATATCATGAGTTAATTTATAACCAATAAACTTGTGCAAAAGAAAAAAAATACTAACCAATAAATACTATGCATAATGCAAAAGTCACTTGGATTCTAAAACGATAATTTTACATAAATGTTTGTTTTGTTGCATAAGAATAGTTTATAGGAAAATCATTTAAGTGAGATTGGTGGAGCCACATGTGCTTGTGTATGTCGGACACCGACACCTATCAAATATTCAGACATGCCTTCAATCTGAAGCATTGGTGCTACATAGATCAAACTATTTGAGCATTTGTCCACCACAAAATCCAAATAAACTCATCTTAACATTTTATTTACTTTACCATGGTTTCCCAAAGTCTCAAGATCAAATGTGGCTCCAAATTCTATGTTTAAAAATTATCCATTTTATTGAACTGATTATAGAATCTAATTCAAGCTTAAACAAATGAAATCATTTCCAGAAAAGAAATGGGCCTGTTTGTTCTAGTTCTTTTTAAAAAAAAAATGATTTTTATTGTTTCATCTCTTTGTTATAAATTTTTTAAAAGAGAATGTTTAAAAATAAAACTTCAAATGAGAAATTGGTTTTAATGGCTTCTCATAAAATTTCATTTCAAGTATTTCATCATTTTGTTAAGATTTCTTTTGAATAATAAAATTTTAAAAAAATGCTTAAAATGAAACTAATTTGAATAGTTTCTAAAAAAAAAAAAATCATTTTCAAGAGATTTCTTTTTGAAAAAAATATGTTATTTTTATTATGTCAAAATTATTCTTTTAGTTTATAACAAACGAGTTCAAAATAGTTTTTACTATTTAAGTTAGTTTCCATAATCCTCTCAAAAAAAATAGTTTTCATAAAAACTATCTTTATAATATAAAATAATTTTTTTAATCCATAACAAACAAACTTGTTATCTTCAACTTCAATATCTTTAACGAATATCTTATAATAGAGTGTATATGTTTTGAAAGTAAGTGTGTGTGGAATCATGATTAATTTGCTGGAATCACATTAAACCACTGTAATTTTAATGAAACCTACATTTAGAAGTTTCAAAAAAACTAGTAAGAGACCCGTGCTCCAGAATGTGACTTTATCAAATTTGCTGTAAATTTCAAATATGCACTATGATTTTTCATAGTGGTACTGCAAAGTCACTGCACATCAGCCCATTCCTACCCGAAAAAGTTAAAGTTGCAAAATTATATAGGTATTCCGTAGCATTAGCATATCTCTAGCTAAATTAGTTTGCTAGAAATTAGCTATGAGTTAGCTAAAAGTAGTCGTAGCAAATCATGTAATGTTGAATTATAACTGATATTAACGACATTTATTTATTCTTTGTTCAGCTATACTTTTCTAGTTGGAATTATACAAAAATTAAATTCAGTTTTCACAAGACAATTTTGCAAAGAAAGTACTATAATTATTAATTAGAATAAGATGTTCTATTGTACCAAAAAGTAGAATATTTTGTTATAGACAGAAGAAACAAGCAATAAGACCAATTCACTGTCATTGTGGTCCCTCTTGTGCAAAACTTGATTTTTATATTAATATACATCTTTTGATTATCACATCAAGATATCATAAATGACAGTTTCTTATTGGATGAAACAAGTTTTTATGATATTCAGTTGTCATATTCTGGATATATATTTCCTATATTTCTGAAAGGAAAAATTTACAATTCTAAAATGATATATGTGTGGCTTGAGAAGTAAGTGTGATTCCCCAAACCAATAGAAAATCAAGATATAGATTTCGTAAGATAAGGACCTCTAGTTTTACTTGTTGGAATCATATATAAAAAGTATCCATAACCATAAACACTCGTCGTCAATAACCATATTCCTCTTCATATACAATAGAGCTTATCGTTTGATTAACTTAGTTGCAAATAAAATACTAGAATGGCTTCATCAACAATGGCTCTCTCCTATTCAACAATGGTTGGGAAAGCAATCAAGCTTCCCCCCTCTACTCCAGAACTTGCAATGGGACGAATCACCATGAGGAAAACAACCACCAAGAAGAATGTTCCTTCTGGAAGCCCGTGGTACGGTGCAGACCGTGTCAAGTACTTGGGTCCATTCTCCGGTGAAGCACCATCCTACCTCACTGGTGAATTTCCCGGTGACTATGGTTGGGACACTGCCGGGCTTTCTGCTGACCCCGAGACATTTGCCAAGAACCGTGAACTTGAGGTCATCCACAGTAGATGGGCTATGTTGGGAGCTTTGGGATGTGTCTTCCCCGAGCTCTTGGCTCGCAATGGTGTGAAATTCGGCGAGGCTGTGTGGTTTAAGGCAGGATCTCAAATCTTTAGTGAGGGAGGACTTGACTACTTGGGTAACCCAAGCCTAGTCCACGCACAAAGCATCCTTGCTATTTGGGCTGTCCAAGTTATCTTAATGGGAGCTGTTGAGGGTTACCGTATTGCCGGTGGACCTCTCGGTGAGGTAGTCGACCCACTCTACCCTGGGGGTAGCTTTGACCCATTGGGCCTCGCAGACGACCCAGAGGCTTTTGCTGAGTTAAAGGTTAAAGAACTCAAGAATGGTAGGTTAGCTATGTTCTCTATGTTTGGATTCTTCGTTCAGGCCATTGTAACCGGAAAGGGACCGCTAGAGAACCTTGCTGACCACCTTGCTGACCCTGTCAACAACAACGCTTGGGCCTTCGCCACAAACTTTGTCCCTGGAAAGTGAACAATAACTATACCATAACAATCTGAAGTTACTAGCTTGCCATCAGAGTGCTTGTTTCTTATTGTTAATTAATTTAGTGAAATATTCGGTGCATTTGGATCGTTGTTCAAGTTTTGTACAAATTAAGAGAGTGAAATTAGTATTATATTGTGCAAATGAAATGGTTGTGAATGATGATATGGTGATTATGCAAGCTAGCATCCCTTTATCAAATCTAATGAAACACAATTATTATATAGATTACTAACAACCAGAAGTAATCTATTGATGAAAATTGTGCGTTAGAGTACTAATATTTATGTGTGCAAATAATCTCCTTTTAATATTTTAATTTCTTCGACCAAAGAAAATGATCATACATAGACTCTGATTCAAAGATTAAATAAATGATATAATTTTCATAAAGGAAAATATGCAGCTGAAATATCTTTAATGTATTCATGTAGTTGTGTAATGAACAGAGCAGGTTATGCAAACTCTTGGTTAGTCTCTATAGATTGAAGTCATCATAAGATAAAGCTCTATGCCATATACATTATCCAGAAACAAAGAAAAAATGCACCAATTCTACTACAATTTTCTCAACACACTGCCAAACATAAAATCCGAAATTATAAACGGTTACAATTGAATAAAGCAAGTGATTGTGACTAAAAACCAACCTTATTTCCATGATATCATCATGTAGGTCATTGAGCTTTTACTTTTATAACCCTTCCATGAACTATTTCTTTGTGACATGCCTATTTTGCTATAAGTCTAATTTAATTCATTTTTATCATATAAATGTGTTTTTTAAGGATTCTAGTCATGTCTCTTTAAAAAGCTTAATGATTTCACAAAAATTTGTGTTGGATGAAATTGATCTTGTAAATAGTAAATATTATACAAAGAAATACAAGAATTATTTTGGCTTAATTGCATGTTTGGTCCATTATGCTTATCTTAGGTTCAAGTTGATCCCTTATATTTTAAACAAGTTGGTATAAAATGTTACTCACATTGAAATAAGTTAGTCCATTCCGTTTACTTGATCATTTAAAGATTCAGGTTGACAATTTGAGTGATGGAATTTAACTTAGTTAGAAAATTAGTTTTAAAACATTTTTAAAATTTTATTTTGTTTTATTAAACTCGATATCATGTCGCTAGTGGCGGAGCCATAAATTTTATAGATCCTGGGCAAAAAATTATCGCAAATTCACATGTGACATAATATATACTAGCGAAAAGATTGGCAGTACTCACGTGCCCTTTTTCCGCTTTTTTTATTGCGATAACGTTTAAAAATTATGAACGTAATCTTTATTGTGAAATTTTGATTTTGATTAAAAGTAAAAATATAAATGATTTTTTTTCTTTCAAATTGTAACAAATAAACTAACATTAACTATTTCAATGACACCAACCATATAACAAAAATATATAATCTAAATTTTTTTTTTTTTAATGATACCATCAACAACCTTTATTATAGAAAAAGTTGTTTAAAGGTATAATCATGATAATAAAAAAAGTAAATATAAATATACTCATCTAATTTGTTATACTTCTTTCAAAAAAACACACACACACAGATATATATATACTCATATCGTTTATTACATTTTTTTAATATTTAAATTTATTCATATCAATTTGTTATATGTGTTATTTTTATTGAAAATTAAAGGCATTTTTGAAAAAAGAAAAAGTCAACTCAAAAAAACTAAAAGAGATTATTTTCTTTATATATATATAGATAAATAGTCATAAGTCGAAATAAAAAGGTTCGTCATTTTGTCATCAAAAATACAATTTGAAGTAAGAGAGCTGAAATATAACCCGCCAATAGTGTGCTAAATAAATTTAGGAATTAAATGGCTTTTTCGAGACCTCTTTGCGGTAAATGTTCAAATAATATCAACATCATCAAGTGACTTTTGTTGTGCGTGTGTGAAAAATATTTGAGTTTGCCCAATTTTATTTTATTTTAAGTGGGTTAATGGGCTATTGAGTTGGACCAAGTATAAAGAAAGTACCGATTAAGCCCAGGCGAGTGCCCAGGGTTGCCGGGTGGTGTCTCCGCCACTGCATGTCGCAGATGAGACTAACTTATTCCAATGTGAGTAACGTTTTGGATCAACTTAAAACCTTTATAACGTAAGGAAACAACTTAAAACCTAAAATATACATAAGGGATCAAACATGCAGAAGCCACTTATTTATAAGTTGCGGAACAATATACCATATCATTTATTTTTTTATTTTTTTTGGATAATTCAAAAATAACAAACATATCTCTTAGAGATTTATTCCTAGATAAACACACAAATACACACTTTCAAGTACAAATCCAAAGCCTTGAAATTGATGTGCTTGATTATTCATGCTCATGGAATGGGATGAATAACTACTTTGCCAATAGCTCTATTAGTATTAAGATAGGTAAATGCTTCCACAGTCTGAGAAAATGGAAAGGGACTCTTAGGGTCCAATATTGGTTTCACTTTGCCATTTTCCAAGTAAGGTTTCAATTTCTCTAACACTGCTCCATCTGAAGTGAGTACGAAAAGGATAGCTGGTGGAGTTCCAGGTGGTACTATTGTCACAACTTTTCCTCCTTCATTTGCAGCCTTCAGTGCCCTCTCACTATCACCTATTTTTGGAATAAAAAAATATTAAATAGGTTTTTAACTATAGAATTAAAAATCTTTTTATCCTTATAAAATTTGAAACTTCTAAAAATGGTCCTTACTTAATTTTAATAGTTTTTTTAGTTCATACAAAAACAATTTACATATAATTTTAGTCCCTACAAACAAATTTTGTTTAATTATCCTTAAACATTTTAATTTTTGAACGATTTTTTTGAGACAAGTTTATAACATTACGAAATATTCATTTACTAAAATTTAGAATTTTTAATATAAAATGAATTAAATATGAATTTTTTTAAATGACAAAAGTTCAAGATAAAAGTAACAAAAATTTGTACATGGAAATTAAATTATGAGATAATTTTTTGTGGAGGCACTTTTAGTAATGTTCTTAACACTTCTGCAAAAATTTGTTCAAAAAGTTAAAACTTTAAGCATAATCAAACAAATTTGAATTTAGTAGAGACTAAAACTGAATGCGGTTTTTTCAATAGAAACTAAAATAACTATAAAAATTAAGTAAGGACTAAACTTAAAAGGTCTTAATTTTATAGAGACCAAAAAAACATTTAACCCTAAACTATATTGTTTTTATACAATGAAAACCTACACATAATAGAACATATTAATAAAGATTCAAACTCAGTAGAAGTATCTTACCTACTGTATCATACACCACATCAAATTTTTCAGTAAGTTCTTCATAATTCTCCTTAGTATAATCAATTGCCAAGTCTGCTCCCAATATCCTCAAAAATTCAAGTTTTGTTGTGCTAGCAGTAGCTGCAATTCTAGATGCCTCAAAAACATGCTTGGCTAGCTATAGTCCAAAACAAATAATTGCATTCCATTAGGAGATAAAATACTACGTTGTATACTAATTGTAGTTAAGAAACCAGCTTATATTGAATGATGTACTATGAAACACGGATACGGACACCGGATACGATACAAACGTAAACACGCTGACATCGTTATAAGTTGAGAAAAATCACATAATTCAATGTTATTATATGTGTCGATGTCGAGCACGACACGTGTCTGATACCAAAACACACCTAATCTATCTGTGCTTCATAGATAATGGATGAGTCGAAGATGAATTATTTGGTAGAATCCGTTCGATTCTCAGTTGAAACAATCTTTGGCCAGACTTTATTTATCTCGTGATCAAACCTATGGATTACTAGAGTCGCTTTTCCTGGGAATCAAAGAATTAAAAAAAAAAAAACATATGTTTTCCTAGTATAGAGTATCTTTAGAAAGAAGAATTCAAACCTGAATAACAAGAGATCCAACTCCTCCAGCACCTCCAAGAACAAGTATAGATTTACCAGAAGAAAATTCAACTCTTTCAAGTCCTTGATAAGTAGTAATTATTGCTAAAGGGAGACTAGCAGCTTCAACAAAACTCAAATGTGATGGTTTGTGAGCAAGTACTTTTTCTTCAGCAACAGTATACTCGGACAAAGTACCAATAGTTTTTGGATTTTGTAAAGTAATCTCATTGATATCACCATAAACTTCATCTCCAACCTTAAATTTCTTCACTTGGTCTCCCACACTAACCACCACACCAGCTACATCATGTCCTGGCACAGTCTTCAAATTACCACACAAAAGAAGAAGAAAAAATCATGTTGTTTAGAATTATATTTGTGAGTTTCATTTTGATACCTTGTTGGTGTTTTACACTGTCAAGAAACTATAACCAATCATACGTGTGATTTTAGAAATAATTATGATTTAAGTAACATTTTTAATGATTTACCCGATTGTAATTGATTGCCGGTGGAAAAATTATTTAATATGCTGGAAGTGTATATGAATTAAGACAACAAATAGAATCAAATGCAAAAATTTTATTTATTTGATATGACTAAAAACCAGGGGTGGCTTTGAGGGTGGGCAGGAAAGGCGGCAGCCCAAGGCACCATTTTTTAAGGGGCGTCAAAATTATTAGTTTAACTTAGTAGTTAGTATTATATACATATATCTTTTTTAACTCTATTTGATCAATTATATTGAAAATAAGTTTTTAGAGAATTTTGATTATGAATAAATATTACGAAACAATAAAATGTAAGAAATTCATTCAAATAAAAAGTTCAACTTTATTGACTCGTCCAGAACACGAAAAATCTTAGGATCGGGCCTGCTAAAAACAAAGAACAAATTTTACAAGACTAAAATAAAAATATAAATTTAGTGGCCAAATTCATATTTAGGTCATAGATGGCAATAGAAATCTTACTGGCAAAGGAGAGTCAATGTCCTTGAAATGACCAAGAGCCCTGTGACTATCAACAGGATTAAGGGCAGCTGCCACAACCTTGATGAGCACTTGATCTTCTTTGGGGTGTGGTGTAGGGACATTAGGATCAAACTTTAGAATCTCTTCTATGTTACCATATTGAGAATAAACCCAAGCTTTTGTATGAGATGGAATACTAGGTGTGCTTGCCATGATCACTTTGCTACTAAGAGTTTCAAGAGAAAAATATATAAAAGGGTATTTAGATGTAATAATATAAAGTTGAACTTTGTGTTGGTATTTTTTGTGTGATAATGCTCATCAAATCAAATGACTATTATTTATAGATAGGATAGGAGTTGTATGTTACAATGCATGAATCATTCTAATTTATGTTCATTCTAGAATAATAAGAATCCATTCCTTTTTCAACCAATGCATGAAGTTGATTTTGGGGGTTAAGTTCATGAAGTGATGATGTAATGGTATATGAGGAGCAATCTCATTCAAACCGGAGCATTCGGTTTTGTAATGTTTCCTCAACTTGGCTCTCCAATATAATGTAACAATTAGACTAAAAGTTATGAATTTTTTTAATTAATAATTAAGTTTATACCTCTGCAATGCATAAATAATTTAAAATTATAACAAATAAAAAGGTTAAACATGTGAATATAGCTCAGTTGATAGATATATTGTATTATTTAGAGTAAACTCAGTTGTAAGTTCAACAAAGGCAACCAATAAAAAAAATATCAAAATTTTTTTTTGAGGGAAAAAAATATCAAAATTAAAAGCCTCGTATTGAACTATTTTTAAAATTAAAATTAATAAAATCTTATATAAAAGTAAATGAAGTTTTCTTTCACCAAATAATTGCTTTCTAGTTACTGTGCTTCCTTCAGTGACTTCATGCCTGACATCACACACAAGCACGTACAATTCAAGAAAATGTATTTGTACATGTATTTAGCGGTGCCATCTCACGTGCTTGGCCTTTATGGGTCTCGTACGGTGCATGACTACCAATTTTAATTTTTTTTAGTGAATAGGCAAAACTCTTTGAATTTGTAATTTTCGTCAAAAATTCCCCTACTTTTGAGAAACTTCAATTTGTTTTCTGAAATTGTCAAACGTTGATCATTTTGCCCCTCCCTCCCCTCATGTTAATTTCAACTGTTAGTCAATATGATGCGGCGTTTGACTGTCTACGGGGCACTGCCACGTGTCTGACGTGTCATGCCACGTCACATGTGTAAAAAAGTTCCAATAAAAGGTGTTTTTGATATTGTCTCAATAAATCTAAAGAACCCAGCAACGGTTTAGAGAGTTTTAATGAGATTTAATTTGTTGATTAAAATTGCTAATATACAATGGAGTTTGATAATTTTCATTAAACCTCTAAAATTAAATTTCATTTTATCTTTATTTATTTACTAGTAAAATATGTGTTGGTCTTGGTCACGTAACATTTCGATAATTATTTAAAAATGTTTAAATTATTAATATTGTCGAATGTTTATAAATATTAATTAAAATTTTTGAGTATTATTGTTATGTTTCTGTTAAATATTTTTCTCTTGTATATAAAAATTTTTGTTAAATAGTTGAATCGTGCTAGTTGTGGATTTTATTTGCTTGTATATGCGAAAACAAATTTATATATACATATATGAAAAGGTCGATATGATAAAATATTGGAAACAATATTGTTAAAAATAAAATCAACTTCAAACAATTGTCTTTTTCTTTGTCACGTGGCGTGACACTATTAGGCCAAGTGGCACTTAATTAGTTTTCTCTTTTGATGTGTCATGTGGCTTGACATACTTAGGTCATGTGGCACTCATGTGCTAAATTGGATTACGAATGAAGCAAAACTTAGAATTTCAAAAATTGAAATCTTTGCTAGAGTTATTCCGACATACTAACATTTAAGAAAGCTAATCAACATTAAAAGACACTTCTCAGAGGCCGAAACGGACCTAAAAGACTAACGACATCAAATATAATAAATCCAACCATTGAGTATGACCTAATTAGACTAGGAACGAAGTAGGAACTGGAATTTTAGCAATCAGAATCTTTGGCATAAGTCAATCCGACAAACTATCCCTTCAGAAACCTAATCAGCACGAAAGACGATCAAAACAGACCCAACCGAGTAACAGTATCAAATATAATAGATCAAACTGTTGAATATAACCTAATTGGACTAAGAACGAAGTAAAAACTCGAATTTCGACGATCGGAATCTTCGGTATATGTCAATCCGACAAACTATCCCTTATAAAACCTAGTCACTAAAGAATGACATTCCTTTGACGACCGAAACGAACCCAACCGAGCAACAGTATCAAATATAATCAATATGACCCGTGAATATGACCTAACTGGACTAAGAACGAAGTAAGAACTGGAATTTTTGCTATCGAAATCTTCGATATAAGTCAATTCTTTTAAAGACCTAATTTTTCTATGAGAATCTTTCAACGCAAGACTTCTGTTCTATGAAAATCTTTTAAAGACTAATTTGCATTTTATGAGACTCTTACAAAGACTAACTTCTGTTTTATTAGAGTCTTTTTAATAACTGAGATTCTGATATATGAGAATCTTCCAAATATTAACTAACGTTCTTTTAGAATCTTCCTAAGACTAACTTCCGTTCTATGAGAATCTTTTATAAATACTAACTATTGTTCTATGGGAATCTTTCAAAGACCGACTTCCGTTCTATGAAAATCTTTCAAATATTAACTATTGTTCTATGAGAATCTCCCTAAGACTAACTTCAATTCTTTGATAATCTTCCTAATACTAACTTTTGTTCTACTAGAATCTTCTAAATGCTAACTATTGTTTTATGAGAATTTTTGAAATATTAACTTACGTTCTATGACAATCCTCCAAAGACTAACTTGCGTTCCAAGAGAATCTTTCTAAAACTAGTTATCGTTCTAAGAGAATCTTCTTAAGACTAACTTCCTGATAAAATTGAAAATTTTGAATTTATGTTGATTTCATACCAGAATAGTTAATTGAACACAAGTGAATTGGATTGAAAACTTATGTCATCTCCATGATGAGAGAGGGTAATTTAAACCTTTGTATGTGGTTGATGAATCTTGTAAATTATTTTTATTATAAAATGATTGATATAACAAATGAGTATTATATTAAGAGTCATATAGTTGTCTCAAGCAAAAACTGTCTTGCCCAAGCAATCCTTTTATTTTGCAGAATCAAACGCAAAAAAAATTTAATCTCAATTTTATTAATTTAATATAATACAAATATTTATTTATGTCAAATTGACATTTTTTTAGGAAATGTCAAATTAACATTTTATTACCTCACATTTCCTTCCTTAAAAAAAACGAACATTTCGTCATAATTTTTTTTTCAACATAATAGTAATGTTATTCAAAGAGGTTAATGTAATTTAATATGAGTCGGGGAGTACAAATGAATATACCCTTTACTCTATTTAATTCTAAGTTCAATTGCATTATTTTCTATTAATATTAAAGTTTAAATAATAACTTTTTAATATGTTAAAATACCTTTAGATCACAACCATTCACTTCCTTCCATGCATATGGCTCAAATCAATTTTGCAAACAAAAAAATAAATAATAAGTGGTCTCACACAGTAGATGACCCATTGGGGTCTCGTACCGGAGACGCCATCGTATTTCGCTGTTAGCCTATGTTTTGTTTCATAAACATGATGTTAAGAAAAACCAGACTTTTTTGTTTCAGCAAGGGAAAAACCCGACTTAATTGTTTCTAGGGTTAAATGTTTTGGGTCCCTATAAAAATAAGACCCTCTAGCGAAATGATATATAAACACACATTTCCATACACAAATACGACATCATGGGCAATCTCGTAATTTCCACTAAAACTCAGGAGGTATAATTGAATTTTCAGTTGCAACCTTTCTCTCTTATCCTCTCTTCTCTTTCTTCCTCCTCTTCCATCTTTACTACCACCATCTTAAACAGTAAACACAGTTCAGACTTTACCACCACCGTCGTCGGTCGTCGACATCAGTCGCCATCCCACCGTCCTAATCCACCACCGAATCGTAACCCCTCTTCTCCAGTGAGAGACCAGAACAGAGAGAATTTCGGCGAAGATGTGCAAGTGTAACCACCGCTGACCTTTCAGGTCTGACTATCCATCGCGACCTCCTCTTTTCCCTCGCTCCGACGACGACCTTTATCTCACCGGTCGTCGCCTCTCTCTCCCGCCGCTGCATTGTTTTGCTTCTATGGTTTCATATATGTGTTTTTTGTTGTCGTTTTTGTAGAGGATAAATCAGAATGGAGAACGGCGATGGTCGCCGGTGGCCGGAGAGTTGAACAGAGGTGAGAGTGTAATGGTGGTGGTGTGAGCTATGAGGGAGAAACAAACAATGGAAGGAGTGAGAGAAGATACGGTAACAGTAACAGAGAAAGAAAAAAAAAAGGAAAATACTGTATAAACATATGGTGGTGTCTGTGTTGTGTTGGTTGTTTTGTGTTCAGTTATCATTGCTGATAAAAAAATGCATTCAGTTTTAATCCCTACTAAATTCAAATTTGTTTAATTATGCTTAAACTTTTAACTTTTCGAACAATTTTTTGCAGAAGTGTCAAGAAAATTACTAAAAGTTTCTCCACAAAAAAATGCCTCAAAAATTAATTTATATGTACAATTTTTTGTTACTTTTATCTTGAACCTATGACATTTAAAAAATTAATATTTAATTCATTTCATATTAAAAAATTCGAAATTTTAGTAAATGAACCTTTCGTAATGTTCTAAACTTGTCTCAAAAATTTAAGTGTTTAAGGATTAATTAAATAAACTTTGTTTTAGTAGGGACTAAAATTACATGTAAATTGTTTTTGTAGGATCTAAAAAAGCTATTAAAATTAAGTAAGGATTAAACTTAGAAGTTCGAAATTTTATAAGAACCAAAAACATATTTAACCCTTGTTTCTATAACGTGGAATATATTTCTTTAAAATCAATGTTAATAGCATAAAACGGCAGAATAAATATGCCTACAAATTATAATCAAGTTTATGAAATACTTATGTCTCCGGATTTGCAATGTGGACGACGTCAAAGTCATGGATTAGATCTGAACTGATCAAAGCTAATATTTCAGCTTAAATCAAATAAACACCGCATTAAGATGGGAAATCAAAAACACACCGTACAAATACGGGAAACCAAGACAAACGAGGTCGAGGAAAAACGACGAAATTACTAAAACAAACGAAAGAAGACTAAGAATGCATGGAAATCACTTATTTAACTAAAGAAGAAGGAAAAACAATTTTGAGGGGTGATTTTGGGGTCAAAATTGACCCTTAATCACCCACAAGAAGAAGTAAGGTGGTGACATATACAAAATGTATAACTTGAAAAAACTTCATGTGAGGGACAGTGCATTATCCAACCTCGAACACTCATTTATTCTCCTTAAAAAGTTAAATTTCTAAGTGCTAAAGTATTTGACTAAAAAATTAAAAAATCACGAGATAATACAATTAAATCTTTCACTAAAGAACATTAGAAAACTACTACTCCAGAACCCAAAGACCTTTCTTTTGTTTCTCTCAAGTTTCTCAGCGTGTTCTCCTTCACGCTGTTTTTCCAAGTCATAAATCATTTCCTGGTGATTGTAAAAGTCTCTCATGAAAATCTTCTATGGGTCAGATTCAGTTATTTACCTTATATTAAGGCGAAAATCGTTCTGAACAAACGATTGTGGCAAGTCGTTTAACTGCAATGACAATATAAAATGCAGAGGAATGAAAAGCAGAGCAGGTTATGCAAACTCTTGAATTGTTCTGTGAATTTTCATGAAAATATTGGACTTTCAAATTGTAAAGACTTAGTATATATGTTCCTAAAATTTCAAGATTGTAAATGAATGGAGAAACAAGGTTTTATAATGTTTTTTAATTATATATTGTGTAGACGGATACTGCGTTGACGGTTTTGTTTCATTTACTTTACTCCATTTATCGTCATTTATAAAAGAGATCGACACATGTGATAGTGTGTAGGATCCACTAAATTACTAATTGATTTCGAATGTTTATCACTCTAATAAATGGACAAGCAAAGCCGAACTTTACACCGAATCATATTTTAAGTTTGTGTAAATTACTCGCCCTTCCTTCCGAGATCATATTACAACCTCATTTCCTCATGTTTCAAAACATACACAATTCACTTTTCAAAAATGAAAAAATATATATTTTGATCCAAATTTATAATTTTTGTTAACTTTCATTTAACCTTGTCAAACTATTTTTTATTTTACCAAAATGACCTTCTTAGTCCAATCTTTTTTCATTGTCATATATTCCATCCTCCTCGTTCTATTGTGGATAGTTTATCCCATCAGCAATCGTCGTATTTGATGTTAATATATTCTCTTAAGAAAAAATATTTCACTTTGCTGATGTTGTTATGTTTGTGTTAGAGCTTTGAAATGCTCACTAAATTATACAGAGACTCTTTTTTTAGAAGTCAAAAGGAGTATATTAAAAAAAAACGGATTAGACCAATCTAAATACAAGGTGTTCTTACCAAGGAAACAAAGCAAAGTGTCAAAGTACAATGGAAAATAAACACCATGCATAAAAGATAAAAGCCAACAAAAGGTGGAATAACCAATACAAAGAGACAAAGATGTATTGCTCCAACAAGTATGGAAATCAAAAGCCAAACTAAGCATAAACACCTTAAACGGACGTTATGAATGAAATTTCACCATGTAAACAATCTGAAAGATATATGACTCCTTATTTTGAAAAATTCAAAGATTCTGCTCCTTCCAAATAATTCAAATGGACGCCATCTAAATCATTTGAAAGCAAGTGTGAATATCTTTCCTAAACATAAAGGCACCATCAAATTCTCAGAATATTGGAGTACCAAACAATGCCTTAAAAAATTTAGTTTAACAACAAGTGATTAATTGACATATAGCAAGGTGGAGAGGCATGGAGTTCGAGGAGACGCCTGTGGGTGTGTGGGAGGAGGAGATGTTAGAGGAGTGTAGGATTTTACTTGACACTATTGTTGTACAGGTTAATATTTCTGACAGGTGCCAGTGGGATCCGGATCCTAGTGATGGCTTTTCAGTGAAAGGCACTTATCACATTCTGACATCTACGGTTCTTCCTCAAGTTGATGCAACAGTAGACCTTGTCTGGCACAAACAAGTTCCGTTGTAAGTTTCTATCGTTGCTTGTTGTTTGCTGAAGGACAAATTACCTACGAAACTTAATCTCCAAAGGCGCAGTATACTCCAGGCCGCAGATATTAGGTGTGTTTTGGGGTGCGGTTTTGAAGAGTCGGAATCCCATCTGTTTCTTCATTGTGAGGTTTTTGGTTCTTTATGGCAGCATATCAGGTTGTGGATTGGTGTAAATGGTGTAGACCCTCAAAATATTACACAACATTTTTATCAATTCACTCATTCTACAGGTCATTCAAAAGCCCGCAGGTTGTTCTTACACTTAATTTGGCTTCTTTGTGTGTGGCTCGTTTGGATCGAACACAACAACAGGTTGTTTAATAACATTGAAACACCAATTATACAGCTCTTAGAAAAGGTTAAATTTCATTCGCTTTGGTGGTTAAAAGCAAAGAATACCACTTTTGTGTACGGTTCTCAGAGATGGTGGTCGGACACTTTACTTTGTCTAGGTATCGACTGACCTTTTGATGTAATAACTTTGATTGTCTGTTTGCTTTTCGGGGTGATTTCTCTGGTACACCTTGTACTTAGGAGTTTTCACCGCCGCTGTTAATATATCCCATTTTGATTTCTTAAAAAAAAAAAAGATCAAATGCAAACGAAAAATTACATGTGGCAAATGATAATGCAAAGTTGACTAACAATCATAATCAAATCACCATTTATGACAAACTTTTTTTTAATGACATCATTTTTTATAAAAGGTAAAGTTTAACTCAATAGTTTTGATTTTTTTTGAAGGAAACTCAATAGTTTTGATTGTTACTCAAATTATATAAAATGACATAATTTCAAAATAAAAATTTTGAATTAGAAATTATTAAATTTGCAAAATTATATACATTTTTTTTTCAAATTATATAATATCAATTTATTTCTAGGATATATTTTGCATTGGTTGAAGAATCATAATCTCATTTGAATACATTGCTTCTTGCATATAAACTTTTTTTTGTGAAAATTAAAAACTAAAATTGAAATGGTCTTACAAAAAAATATTAAAAAAAGTAGAAATGATGAAATGTGAAAATTACTTTTTTTAAGGAAAAAATGTCACGTTATTCAAAAGAGTTTTGTGAAAAAGGAAAAATCAACATTAATTGCATTTCATTTTATTTTTTTTAGGGGGGTATTTCATATATTAAAATTAACAAATAAGTAAATGTTGCATTACAATATTTCTATATTATCAATTCACATTAACTTCAATCTCTCTTAACAAAATAATTATAATAATTTAATTTAAAAAATAAATAATAGAAAAATTTGAACATCAATTTCTTACTCCACTTATACAAAATAATAATAAGTTAAGCTACGTTGAATCCACAATTAACTATAACATAAGTTAATCTGCTTAATAATCAATTATAAACAATCGACAAACATTTTTTCATCAATAAATATAAAAAATATAGAGAAATCAAGGATAATTAAATAAAATTCTTAACAAATATTTATCAGTGAAGAATATAAAAAACACAATGCAAGTATTTGTCATCGATTAATAAAAAAATGATAAATATTTGTCACTAATAAATTAAGAAAAATCACGGATCACGTATTCATCAATGATAAATAAAACTAAGGCACACATATTTGTCATTCATACATAAAAACAAGAGACAAATATTGTCATTGGTAAATATTAAAAAAATGGAAAAACTATTAATCACTCATGGAAAAAACAATCACGGGAAAAATATTATTTTTTTACCGTAACAATCACGGGACAAATATTAGGCATTGATAAATATCAAGAAAACACTAGACAAATATTGATCAATAATAAAAGTACGATACAGGTACTTAACACAATTTATTTATATCGAGTTTTTATCATTGATAAATATATAAAATTTGGACAATTATTTGTCAATAATAAACACATAACATATATTTCTCATTATAAATATAAAAAAAAAAAGGGACAGAGACTGATTATCGATACATAAAAAATTATGGCTCAAATTAAATATTTTTCGTTGATAAAAATAAAATAAAAAACATTGTTAAAATATCATTCATTAATAAATAAATAAAATATGGGAGAAGTATTTGTAATTGGTAAATCTAAAGAAAAAACGTATTTGTCATTGGTAAATCTAAAGAAAAAACAAGTGACAAATATTTGTGATTGATACAAAAAAAATACAAATGTTTTTCGTTAATATATATAAAAAAAACAATAGAAATATATTTATTTTTTTATAAGACCAGAGCAAAATCACTTCAGACTTAGAGGTTTCCAACTAAGTTGGGACCCTACTCTAATCTTTGTCAAATGCTCATAAATTAGATATTAAAAAAGGAAAAAATACATAAAAACTCGGGGGACATAAACCTAACCCAGTAAAACCACACAAGAGTGTAAGTCGACCCCAAACGGGTGATACAAAAATAAAAACAAATAGAAATATATTTTCACTATGCATAAAAGCACAACACATATATCTATCACTATTAAACGTAAAAAATACGGGACATATTTGTGATTGAAAATTAATAGTCTATCACCCGTGCATTGCACGGGTTAACACACTAGTAGTGTTAAGATCCACATAAAATTGTGCCACAATTTTCCTCATGACACAATTCAAAGTATCATAGATAGTACTGCACATCTAAGATCGCGGTACAATTTCCCAAATCATGCCATGATTTTTCCAGAATCAAACCTCTAAATTGTTAAACCAAAATCACGCCACGATTTTTTTAGAACTTCAATATCAATTTTGAGCTAATTTCCAACATTAACGATTTCTTGGATAATTATAAAAAATAACAAACATATAGTTTTCTTTTTCTCTTAGAGATTTATTACTACATAAACACACAAATACATTTTCAAGTAGCCAAAAGAGTACAGATTCAAAGCCATGAAATTGATGTGCTTGATTATTCATGCTCATGGAATAGGATGAATAACTATTTTCCCAATAGCTCTATTTGTATTAAGATAGGTAAATGCTTTCAAAGTCTGAGAAAATGGAAAGGGACTCTTAGGGTCCAATATTGGTTTCACTTTGCCATTTTCCAAGTATGGTTGCAATTTCTCTAACACTGCTCCATCTGAAGTGAGCAAGAAAGCGATAGCTGGTGGAGTTCCAGGTGGTAGTATTGTCACAACTTTTCCCCCTACATTGGCAGCCTTCACTGCCCTCTCACTATCACCTATTTTTTGAATATATACAAAAATATTAAATAGCTTTTTAACTATATTGTTTTTATACAATGAAAACGTACACAAAATACAACATATTAATAAAGATTCAAACTCAGTAGAAGTATCTTACCTACTGCATCATACACCACATCAAACTTTTCAGTAAGTTCTTCATAATTCTCCTTAGTATAATCAATTGCCAGGTCTGCTCCCAATTTCCTCAAAAATTCAAGTTTTGTTGTGCTAGCAGTAGCTGCAATTCTAGATGCCTCAAAAACATGCTTGGCTAGCTATAGTCCAAAACAAATAATTGCATTCCATTAGATGATAAAATACTACATTGTATACTTTATGTATTACAAAAGCCAACTTATATAACTTAAGGATAAATTGTTTGGAAGAATCCGTTCGATTTCTGGTTCAAACAATCTTTGGTCAAACTTTACTTATCTTTTGGTCAAACCTACGGATAATCATGGTCGCTTTTCTCGGGAACCAGAGAATTAAAACAAAAAATGTTCATCTTATTTCCTAAGGATTTACTTATCTTCTGGTCAATCTTTAGTTAAGAATGAATTGTTTGTGAGAACCTTTATGTTTCTTATTGGAACAATTTTTTGTCCGACTTTAACCAGGTTCACTTTTCTTGGGAACAAAGAAGCTAAGTAAGACAAAAGAAAATTGTATCTTATTTCCTAATATAGAATATCTTTAGAAAGAAGAATTCAAACCTGAATAACAAGAGATCCAACTCCTCCAGCACCTCCAAGAACAAGTACAGATTTACCAGAAGAAAATTCAACTCTTTCAAGACCTTGATAAGCAGTAATTATTGCTAAAGGGAGGCTAGCAGCTTCAACAAAACTCAAATTTGATGGTTTGTGAGCAAGTACTTTTTCTTCAGCAACTGTATACTCTGACAAAGTACCAATAGTTTTTGGATTGTGTAAAGTAATCTCATTGATATCACCATAAACTTCATCTCCAACCTTAAATTTCTTCACTTGGTCTCCCACACTAACCACCACACCAGCAACATCATATCCTGGCACAGTCTTCACACCACCACACAAAAGAAGAATAAAAACATGTTATTTAGCATTATATTTGTGTTGCATTTTGACACCTTATTGGTATTTTACACCGTTAAGAAATTACAACCAATCATATGTGTGCTTTTAAAAATAATTATGATTTAAGTAGACGTTTTTAATGATCTACCCGATTGCAGTTGATTGCTAGTGTAAAATTTATTTAATTACGTTGACGGTCTATATGAATTAAGACATCAAATAGTATCAAAAAGCAAAAATATTATATATTTGCAATGACTATAAACAAAACAAATTTTACAGGACATAAATAAAAATATATATTTATAGAGACCAAAATTCATATTTAGGTCATAGATGGTAATTAAAATCTTACTGGCAGAGGAGAGTCAATGTCCTTGAAATGACCAAGAGCCCTCTTAATATCAACAGGATTAAGGGCAGCAGCCGCCACCTTGATGAGCACTTGATCTTCTTTGGGGTGTGGTGTAGGGACATTAGGATCAAACTTTAGAATCTCTTCTATGTTACCATATTGAGAGTAAACCCAAGCTTTTGTATGAGATGGAATACTTGGTGTGCTTGCCATGATCACTTTGCTACTAAGAGAAAAAAATATATAAAAGGGTATTTAGATGTAATAATATAAAGTTGAACTTTGTGTTGGTGTTTTTTTGTGTGAAAAATATATCAAATGACTATTATTTATAGATAGGATAGGAGTTGTACGTTACAATGCATGAACCATTCTAATTTATGTTAATTTAAGAATAATAAGAAGGAAAATTCTATGGTGAAGTTGTTAAAATGACTTTTTTGGTGAAGTCATTAGAATGACCAATCATAATGCATTTGTGTATTTAATGAATGCCAGATCAAATTATATTGTGTATTGTACATTTGTTCATACGGTGTACCACTATATATTTACTTATTGCAATTGTGTCCTTCATTAAATCAAAATTAAACATTTTTGTTATTATTTTTTATTCTTAAAACTTATGCATCTAAATTGGATACGACTAATTCATGCCATTTTCCCCATCATACAAATTCAGCTTCATCAAAATTCCAGATTTCTTTCTCCCTTTCTCTCCAAAATTTCAGATCGATATCTTCCTCCCTTCATGAGTTTCCAAATTTCATGCCATTATTTTACTAAAGCTTTAGAGAATGAGAAGAAATTTCTAGTTTGAGGAAAGGACTAGGAAAGAACTTCATTCGTGGGTTTCCTATTGTCTTATAATTTCTGGCCAGCTAATTTAAGACTCAATAGGGAAAGTTCTCTCTGTTTTTGAACAAGAAATTCTCTGATATTTTAATTTGCATTTTACTGATACAATTCATGTAGCATTTTATTTGTTTGTACTTCAGTCGTTGTGTTTGGATGTTTGATCACATAGGGTTACAATTGAAGACTTGGTGCTAAATTGACTTTTTATTTAACTTATGAAACTGAGTGGTTACGTTTGAGTGTTACTTATATTGTCATATGTTATCAACATCACCATGGCAGGGTAGATTGAGTTTACTTTCCATCTAAATTGTAACCCATGGTAGCCACAATACTTGGTTCAATTACGAGTCTTTAATACGCTATTAAAACATTTCAATAGCATTTTTATGCCATTTATTACCATTGAAAACCGTTTTTCATAGGAGGTTCACTATTATAAAAAAGAAAATTTTGAATTTGAAATTTTTTTAAATTGAACCATCGAACCATGTAAATGTAAGTGAGATTAAAGAAAGGAACCCCACACCACTGCACCATCAAATTATTTATTGCAAGTATACGTAGAATAAATTAAAAATTGACTAATTCATTAGTTATGGAAATTTCTATAAATGAATATTTTAAATTTTTTAATCACGCAAATTTTCAAGTTTGGTGTTATGAATTTTTTCATAGTAGCTATGAGATTCCAAATGTAGCAAAAGGAAATAATTTAAAAAGTTTAATTGATTTCTATAATCATCATACTCTATACATACAAATGTAAATGTTCAAAATGAATAATCCACATGTCAATTTAAAATCCTCTAACAACTTCAATGTCACGTGTCCTTTTTTTAGCAAACACATCACAGTATTGACATGTGCCTAATAAAATCACATTAACATGTGATTAACTGTTTTTGTTAGATGTAACCGTAAGTTTTTGTTGTAGCTAGACATACATATAGTTGACTATGCCTTTTCCTCAAAAAAAAAATATAGTTGACTTTAAATTCACATTAAAAATAATGAATTTTTGCGTGTCTTGAAACCGTTTCTACAACTTTTTTTTGTGCTTTGGTAGAAAAAAGGACATATCAAAGTCATTCGTTATACCGTTAACATACATATGCCTAATTAATGGTGACAATAAAAAAGAATAAATTTTTCAATCAATGTTGTTGAAGAGTTGAAAAACAAGTTTTTTTTTTTTTTACATATCTACTGTTTATTTTTATAAACAATCGTTTTTTTTATAAACAATCTATAAAAAAAGATATTTTTTTAAACCAAAATATAAAGAATTTAATACGGTCGTATGGTCATAACATAATGATATCTTTCAAATTCCTTAATATTTGCATAATTGTATCAAGAATTTAATACGGTGTATGGTAAAAAGATAATAATATCTTCCAAACTCCTTAATATTTGCAGAACTGCATCAAAAATCGTATGGTAATATCTTCCAAATCCCTTAATATTTGCATCAACATAATTCTGAATTAATACACCTGCCTTTTGAAAATCAAGTTCTCAAGACTCTTAACAATTAAAACCAAAAACGGTACCATCGCCGATCAAGAACAACAAAAAAACAAAGACACGGACAGGGATTCATCAATAATATAGGGATGATTTACAACACTGTCGAGAGATACCGCAACCAGAAAATGAAACCATTAAGAAAATTCATAGCCACTTTACAACTGTGGAGTA
>Ga0315915_1001664_pt1 | contig 27203 bp, 10 predicted proteins | sample MpolbnodulesMG_FD_207738 | JGI IMG/M metagenome (GOLD analysis project Ga0315915, IMG submission 207738) | Medicago polymorpha root nodule microbial communities from Los Angeles, California, United States - branched nodules | ecosystem: Host-associated > Plants > Roots > Nodule | place: USA... | reverse complement strand
GTAAAACTTAGTAAGCGTACACCAAAAAAAATGAAAAAAGAACATAAAAAGTCAGAATAAACAACTTCAAGTAATATAATATAGGAGAAACAAAGAGGCCGACAAAATTACAGGAAAAAGTGAAGTTTCTAATGATAAAATTATCATTTGGATCAGTCAAATTATCTACAATTTTAAAGATGCAACTTTAATATCGTAAAACGTAATAAGCGTACACCAAAAAAAATGAAAAAAGAACTACTATCAATAAAGGTACCGCTAATAATAAAAATTAACTGCTATGAGAGAGAAAACCGCTAGTGCGGTTGGGGATTTAAAAAAAATGTTTTAGTCATGTATTTCAGTTTTTGAAGCAACAATATTCCAGCAAAAGTAGAAGTGGCATAGCGGTTACACTTGTAAAGTGAAAGCATATGGTACCTGGTTCAAGTTATGATGATTTTGGTTTATAGTGTCGGACATTGTGTTTTTGCTTGGAGCTAAAGAAGAAGAAGAATCAATTTAAAACAAGATTCAATCCACATGAAGCAAAAACTGCAAGATATTGAATCTTATTTTGCCTTATACCTTAACTTGTTGACCAGGTGGAACCTCCACCGTCTCTTGCATCGCTGCTGCTGGTGGTGGAGTTTTATTCCTGATATAGAAAGGGAAGTTTGGTGTGGATAAATATAATGAGAGTGAAATATTAACTAGTGTCCCGGGGCATTAGTTAAGGAAAACTAATATAGAAACTTTGTATTGGGAAGTGATGAAAAGTAGAATGTTCAACTTTATGAAAGTTAAAAAATTGTTTTTAATAAAAAAAAATCTATTTTTACTTCCTTAACTAGTGCCCCGGGGACACTAGTTAACCTGACCCTTCAATATATATAGTTACAAAGATTGAGTGGTTAAGATTTCTTATAAAGGTTTGTCTTTGGTTTGTTCACCAATGCTGACCGGTTAGTTTCTTTTTTTCACGTGGTCTCCACTGATATTTTATTTGAATGATTATCTAAATTTTTAAAATGTTTGGTTGTGTACGTATAATCATTTGTGTCTGCTAAACGGTCTTCCTGATTGATTGTTGCGTACTACACTAGCTACTGAAGTCTTACCAACTTTATTCGTTCAATATTTAGGTTTTTTTAGAAGAAAAATTTATGTTATTTTGAACATTGTTATGCCATCTGCCAAAGTGGTTGGGATATTTATCTCTTTGAGGTTGGAGTAATATTTTGACATGATTTCATACATCATACATAAATATAAGAGTGGGACAATGTTGCGATTTTATAATTTGAACATTTTGGGAAGGCATGTTGTTATCTTGTTTTTCTTAAAAGAGATGTATTATTATTGGAGGTAATGAAACATTACTTTGAACTATTTATTCATTTATTAAACAAACCATGTAATTCAGTAGCCCTCCTCAAACCGAGATATTTTTTAAATATAAAGCTTTTACAGATTTTATAATTGTTGTTGTCATAAGGTGAGATGTGAATATTTTCTCTCATTATTGTGAATCTTAATTAGGTTATTTTAATAATGATACTAAATGTATCGTCTAATGCCTACCTTATTTACTTTTAGATTTTGTATGTCTCTATTCATCGACTCTAATTATGTCAGCATTAATAATTATAAACGACTTATTCACATTTTTAATGGAAGTATATGATGGAAGTGACCTAAGGTGAGATGTGGACTACTCTTTAATTTCTATATCTTCAACAGTGGGTTACGCAATGTGTGATGGAAAAGATTATAGTGACCCCATTAACAATTTATGAAGAACTGGGGGTAGATGGAAAGCCTATTCATCATTCATTGTTTGCCGGTTGTAAAAAGATATTACATTTTAACATTTTTGCTCTTAAAAGTGTCGTGTATTCTTTGTTTTCATATTAGATTACGTTAACTAGTCGTATATTCGTTCAACAATCAAGTTTCGTATATATAATATATGGGTTAATAGTCACTATAAATCCTTAACAAATCATGTATGAACTATAAATCAGCAACTTTATGCATAACGTTATGTCACACAATATTTTTTAAAATCATACAAATTATTCATCTAAATAGATCAAATAACAGACCAATGATTTTGAACAACATCGATTACTTTGAAATAAATGAACTAACATCTAGTACAACAACATCACTGATTTTGAATGTTAACTATTAGCTTCCTCGGTTTTTTCTATGAAATATTATCCTTAAATTACTCCTACTGAATAACAGTTTTAAAGACTATTGTTTTTACAACATTGTCCTAACAAAAGCACATCTTTGTATAAGTTTAGTTATTTAGAGGCTTATAAATTACGTTGGTGGTGTTGATTTTTTCGAGTCTAGTTTACCACATCTTTATTAAAGCCCTTTTTATTTCAACATTTTTAACATTGACATCAACATTACAAAGAAGAGACATCATAACAATTTAAAAAGCAAATCTCAACGAATATGAAAGCAAGAAGAACATTGTACCAATTTGCAATCACCATCGTTGTATGAGAATACTACTAAAAAGGAGTAAGAAAAATAACTAGGTCAATTAAAGCTACATCAAAAAGTTACACCAAAGAGTCATACAAAGTGTTGCAGACAATTTAAACCATTGATCTTTATATAATCTAAGAGTTGTGACTTATTCACTTACTAATCATGTTGCATACATCTATCTAACCAAAGGCAAACACAAACAAATTAAAGAAAACACATAATAATAAAATTGATGTCCCCCTTCTCTTAAAAATAAAGTTTTTTTTTTAAAACCCGTATTCGATCCGAGATTCGACTAATCTGAGGGGACCAATCCCACATTATACGATCTACATGAGTGGTTTAGGCATTAAAAAGTTTGAACGAGGAAGGATGCTAAGAAACACAAAAATCTCGAGAGACAAGAGTAAAAATGGCTCTATCTAGCATCTCGTCCACAAACACCAAAGATTGGTCAACTCTATTATTTAAACAAAAATTATGCATGTTAAAAGTCCTCCAATACCAAGATGGAACCTGATAAAAAGGATTTTTTGTCTCGACAATAAACAGAAAATATGGTTTATCAGTAGAACATAATTGTCTTAAGATAATTTGAGTATCAGGGTTACCTGTACCCCGAATGTTGCAATAAAGGAACTTCATTTGGAAGGGGTTGGAATCGGGTATTGTGCATCGCAGGTTCTTTTGACAATTTAAACAAACAAAAACAATTAATAAATGTTCTTACTTTTGATAGAATCGTTTATATTTTTATCATAACGGCCTTATTCGTTTAATATATTATTTCATGTATTTTCTTTCTGCAATAAATAACTAAGAGTAGTATTGGTAAAACAATATTCAATGTTGCATTGAGTTTTGAAAGTGACGGTTAAATAGGAACAATTTTTTTTTCTTCTAAAAGAGACACTTAAAAAGGAACGGAGTAAGTATAATTCAATTTTGAACAAAAACTATTTTTAATTCTTATATAGTTTCATTCAATATGTAACAACAATCACGAATGTACTCTTTTATTTACCAATCTGACGTTGCATGCCAAATGGATTAATATCACATAAATTCTCATAGTAATATAATTATTTCCACGTTCGTTTGCAATGGTTTGTGGCAATTTTCACTACACAAAATTCATAAATTCATTATTTAAATACAAAAATATGAAATTGTAACGACCCACAAATTCCTTAGCTAAATATTCTCCACCTTATCTTTAATTAACCTACCTAAGTGAATTAGAATTAAAAGGTAAATTAAATGTTTAGCAAAACTCAATTCTAGTAGCCAAAACATAGAATATGACATAAGAAGAATAGTTGCATTTGACCAATGGTATTTTAGTAACTTGATGCCATAAATTGTATAGATATATATAAACCCAAACCTCTTGGGATTTTTTTTATGCCCTATAATGAAACCAAAGATCAATAACTATCCTAGTTGAAATAGAAATACCAAAACTACCATACTTTTAGAAAGTTGACCACTATGTCACAAGTTGGACTTGAGACATACCTTATGTCACAATTCCAACTTGCGACATACCCCCTATGTCACAAGAGCCAATTGCAACCTACCCCCCATTCTCAAAGTTTGCATTTATTTTGTCTTTATTGTATGTCACAAGTTGGACCTGTGATATGTTTAATTTTTTTCCTGATTTTTTTCTATTAATTTAATAGAATTAGTTTTAAAAAATTTTAAAAAATAATTGATATAAATATTTATTATTTAAGATGACACATTTAAAGGTACGTACAATACATTCAAACAAAGAATTATATTTAATACAATACAAACCTAATCCAATAAAAAAAATGCCTAGATTATTTAATGCAACTTTTTCGGGAAGGACCGGTCATCCTACAAATGCCGCATTTTCTCCCCTCATTTTCCACAACGTCCATTTCGGTCCTAATGCGAGTAATTACGGGACAACCTTTCTTTGCTCTACACATCGCTAAATCGGGAACCAATTATTTTTTAAAAAATTTTTAAAACTAATTCTATTAAATTAAAAGAAAAAAATTAAACATGTCACAAGTCCCACTTGTGACATACAATAAGGACAAAATAAATCCAAACTTTGAAGAATGGGGGTAGGTCGCAATTGGCTCTTGTGATATAGGGGGTATGTCTCAAGTCCAACATGTGATATAGTGGTCAACTTTCCAAAAGTATGGTAGTTTTGGTATTTTTGTTTCAACTACGGTAGTTTTTGATTTTTGCTTTCATTATAGGGCATAAAAAACAAATTCCAACCTCTTGGATCAGAGGAGAATTCATAAAACCAGAAAAGAAAAAAAAAGAACGCTCTTCCCTCACTTCTCTCCATCTCACACGACATTTTCTCCCAAAACACAAAATCCATCATTCTTCCATAATTAGTCAAATTATCTACATGCAAGTGAAGTATTGTAATGGTTAAACCATCTTGGGAATGAGAGTATAGAAGAGGATAATCAAATAGGTTATGCAAGAGAAATTTAGGGTTTTCAATTAAAGAGGAATTTGGGAAAAAGCTAGGGTTTGGAGAAAGGGGCTAAAATTTAAGATCAATTGGAAGCTTGTGGCAATCTTCACCATCATTCATCATATGAATTAAGGTGGGCTTTCCCTTTCCCTCATCCCTCATGCATAACCTAAATTACTATTTTTGAATTATGGAGTTTGGAATTTGTTGATGAAAGTAAAGGGTTCGTTATGCATGCTAGATTTTAGAGTAAAGTTTTTGAATTAATTAGTTTGTGCACTTTTGTTAGATTGATTAGTGAATGATATAATGATTTAAAGGTTTATAGCTTTAACTACTAGAATAGTTTGAGTAATTGATTTTGTGGTGAAATGATTCTTGTTACCTATGAAAATGAGACTTTGAGGATTAACTAGAATTTCCTACATAAAACTGATTCAGTGCATGATTTTTAATAAATTATTGATTTCAAATTTTTATACGGGACCAACTGAATAACGTTAATTTATAAATTGGCTACCTCCAGTTAAATATTCAAAAATGTTTGATTTTATATGACTGGTTTACTCATAGGTTTTATGGACTGTAGTTCTGAATTTGTTTTTCCAGATCAGTTTTAGTTTATGATTTTTATAGAATTGAGTACTTTGAGTTTGGATATGGGACCAAAAACATTGTCTCTGTATGTGTGTTGGTTATCAGCAGAAAAAATTTCAGAAATTTATAACTTCAATTTGTATGTCTTTTAAGGCTTTGATTAAGAGATGGTTTAGCATAAAATTTTGGCATGTCCTCTATGTATACTTTCAAGTTATATGCTTCCCTAAGATGTCTTAAATGATAATATATGAAAGTTTAAACCTAAAATCCAAAGCTATTGATGAGTAAGTAAATGTACGGGTATTTGTTTACTTATCGAATTGTTACTGTTTTAGAATGGTAATGATCTTGTGAGATATTAGAATTGAAATAAAACTATAAATCATATGGTTAGTCATGGATTATTTCTTGTAAATATGTGCTAGTAAGTATGTTGAAGGAGGTTATTTCCTTGAGTGTCATGTGTTATATGTACCACTCTAAGTTATATGTGTTAAATGTCACACTACATGTCGGCATAATCCCATGAGAAATCTGGTACAACTAGATAATTATGTTTAGTATGAGGTTATTGAATTAGGTGTATATGAAGTTGAAATGATGATATGATAAATGGTATAGATTGACATTGAAGTTTAAAGACATACTTTAAGTATGAAGGTTAATTATGCATGGTATATAATATGCGTATCAGATTGGACTAGAATGTAGGGTCCTTCTTAACTAGTTGGACTCTCCGCTCTGTTCATTAGCGGGACGTGCAAGAAGGGTAAGTGGGGACAGCCACTTATGGGAGTTAATATTAATCCTCCACCTTGCCAAAAACGATAATCTAATGTATGCATATTAGCGGTAGCCTGATCAGCTTATTACTAGCAACAAATTATAAGGTATTTTATATATGAAGTGAGTTTTACCCTAATTATGTATCCAAGTTAAAGTACAAGAGTAAAGTGATTGCATAAAAATTTTATGTCTGAGAAATATTGACTTATGATTTGAAACATTGTATTTAAATTCTCATTCATGTTTTATGCTTTACTTAACAATCTTGTTCAATGACAAGATTAATGTTTTATCTCATTTGGGAAGCTCACTGAGATAATCAATATCTCACCCCATTGTTAATTTTATTTTTACAGGTATAAGCTTTCTTATTCAAACTTGAAGCCGGATCATAGTCAGTCATAGTCTAAGTCTAGGGATTTACCTTAATTTTGAATCTTTCAAAGAGTTGTACATCCAAATGTTCTTTCAAGTCAATTTTAATTTAAGATTTTAATTGAGAAGCTTATCTTTAATTTCGAAAGTTTTATATAAAATTTTAAGTGTATGAATGAAAAGTCCTTTGACATATTTCTGCATAGAACAAAAAGGTACTTTTAGTTCCGCCTTGAAAATGAGCCGTTACAAAATTTAAGAAGAATGTTAGGCATAACATACTTGTTCTTGTTTGGTGTTTCTTACAATAAAGAATACCAATTTTTACATTCGACGTCAATCGCATTTCAACCAATTTCAACCATTTCGGGTCTCACAAGACCATTACCTTTAGTCTTATACAATTTAGGAAATTTAAGTTTCTCAGAGTTTATCATGTTGCTAATGACACCTTCATTATACGGATAATAATCTTACGTGATTATACTATATCTCAAGTTTGTATCACATACTTTATGCGATTTAGTTCGACCAAATTGTTTTTACCGTGTTATATTTTTATTTCGCTTCTTCCTTTCCTTTTATTTTAGCAAATGAGCAATTTCAAATTACAATCAAATTGTGTCATTATGTTGTATTATAAACCATATCTAGATCCAAATAAACACAACACTCCAAAAACAACAACAATAAAAACTTATGTCACTGTGTGAGATCGGTTATATGGATTAAATTATGTTATAATGTTTTTATCATAAACCATATTTAGATTCTAACAAACACAAAACTCTAAGTAACAACAACAATCAAATTTTATCCTACTAAGTGAGGTTGGCTACATGGATCGAATAACGTCATAATGTTATATCATAAACCGTATTTAGATTTAATTTGTTGATCTATAAATCGTTGTCCCATGTTTTATCTTTCGTCTCATTTTGTAGCTCGTCAAACATGTATACGCATAATACATTGAACATATAATTCTTTAATCAAATGTTGGTCTAAATGTAAATTTATAATTGTGAAATGAATGCCATTTGTTAAAATAGGACATTAACTAGGTTTAAACCAAGGTTTCTTATTAATATGTTTACGAGTGTAGTTCAAGTTGTTTTATTATTTATGTGTTGTTGTATGTCGATTATCGTTCTTTTGGATGAAAATAGTTTCAAGAGTTAGAAATAACAATGAAAAATATTTTAATGTTCTTCAGCAACGATAGAGTGAGGCTGTAGACATTGAATTTTACGTTTTATTTTTTATGTAGATTATGATCTATACTTTATGTAGGTCTAAACGTTAGTAACTAGATTAGTGTCTTGTGTGTTATCTAGAAATCTCCTTACTTATAATATTCAAAATACATTATATCATCATGATCAAATTATAAACTAACGATAAAATTATTTTGATTTGGCTAAAAAAACTAGAACGGTTGATGGTTTTACATCTAATGTTCTTAAATGATCTACTTTCAATAGTAAGAAAGATGGTTGATATCAATTATATAATACTTCAACTGTAATGTTAATTAAACTAAACCACTTTAATTGTTTTAAAATTGCACTTTAAGTAAGATTTATTAAATAAAAAAGATAATATTTTTTATAACTTTGTAAATTAAAAGTAACTTTGTTCCAAAATATGCTGTACCGACAGAGTAGTGGATATTTTTGAGCCCTTTGTGACTGAATTTTCTGCATTGAACACAACGATATTCCTTTGCGACTAAATTTGTAGACGCCCGCTTCAGGCGGGAATGTCATATTCGAAAACAGGATGTGGGGGTTTCAGGAGTTATTGCTTGCGCCATCATATCTTCATCATGTATAAAGTGATTGTGTGCGGAAGTTATCAATTGTTAAAGATTATGTGCTTTGATTTCTTTAAGTAAAATCATATTTAACTCATTAAATTTAGAGATCATCAAATTCATATAGTAGAAAAAATAGTTTTGTGGAGTATTATTTTAGGTTTTCATGTACTTTTTTGAAACCCCAATTGTTTTTTTTTTTTGTTACCTTCCAATTGCTTGTATTGTCATATGGATGTAAATTTTAACTTTTATGTTTAGGTGTAAATCTTTTGAGATTTTCTAAATTTGACTTCTTATTTGATATCCATATGAAGGTATCAGTGAAATAAACACATTTGAGGTGTCATTGTATTAAAGACATGTAAAGTATTTGTGAAAATCTCTCAGTGGCATAAATGCTTGCAAACTGTTTGTTAAAAAGTCTATAAGAACAAATTTGAAAATCTAATCAGGCTATTAGGGAATGATTTAGAATTCAACCAAGAGAACAATCTTTAATGTCTCAAACAATCTTTAGAATACAAAAAGGAATTGAAGAAGGACACCTAGTCTTTGAAGATAAACCAAAATCGCCTATGAAAGTTCACGGAGTTCCTTTCATTCCAAGTATCAACTAAGAAGCTAGAGCGTGGTATTTGTACGATGGAGGTTACTCTTGAAAGAAGATCAAGATCCCGAAAAAGATGCTAATGAAAAGGTAGATAATGATCCTAACATCTTTATGTATATGAGGTTGTCTTTGTAAGAGATGAAGATATTGACTAAGCAATTGAGAAGTTTGAAGAATAAACTTTGAATATAATTTATCCTAAGGTTATACATACATTATTGGAGTTTTTTTTACAGAGGAGATGTAGTTCATATAAAGAGTTTATGCTTTTCCCAAGACGCATTTCATTTTTTTTTATAAAACTTCTACCAAGTCATTTAAGAATCTTAACCTGAAAATTGAATTCGGGAAGCAAAGAGCCAAATAAAATACCATAAAAGGGGAAGTTTGAACCATTGATGCAAGTTGTAAGGGCAAGTCAGAATCTTCTAATCAACACGTAACCTATGTGTCTCCCCAGAGAAAGTAGACCATATATTCCTTCACACTTGATAAAAACCTATGTTCCTCCTTCCAATGTTCCAAGTGGGCGATGGTATAAGAATGCTATTGAGGTGGTCAGGACAATAATTAATTATATTGAAACGTTGATCCAAATCAAAAATCTAAAAGTACCTTACCAGGACCATTCAAAACAGATAAGAATTGTCATATGTCTTTAGACACCCTCACTGGTCTAGAGGAAATATGTCTAAGACACATATTAAAAGAACATAACGTACTCGAAAATAATTTTTTCATAATTATGGATGTAGTAAAAAAACCTATAAATGCTACTATAAAACAACACAATGATAACAGAGTTACTGAGTAAAAGTATGTTGGAAAAGCCATTAAAACAATCACTAGTGCAAATCAAGGATACAAGACCTGTTTTTTTAGAGATTTAAGACCACTTTTACACAAAAACAGGTCTGAAATCATTAAAAATCAGGTCTTGTATCCCTGATTTGCACTAGTGAATAAACAAACAAACAAACAAATGTTAAGCTAGTTATTTATCTAGATGACGATGAAAAAATTACTGATAACTTCAAATAAGGTCTTGCTAACGATCTTCGAGACATTTGTGAAGTTAGTATGATTTTTGTATTACCGGCAAATCTCGTTTGTGAAGTTTCAAGCTTAGAGGAACTCGAGGAAGGGCTTGAAAAGATTGACCTCGAATAGGGTGCAAGCATGATTGCTTTGCTAAGGACAATTTACAAATCAATCTGGAGATCTACATTACTTGACCAACCGTCTCAAAAGATGAGATTGAGAAGTCACTTAAAGTCTTTTTTCATTCAAGTTGACTTGGATGAAAGAATAACGACGAATGTAATCCTAATAGACAATGGTGCAGTAGTCTGACGATTAGACTTAACCTATTTACTCATACAATATTTTTCGTAAACCTTGCTATTGAACACTAAAAAATAACCGTATTTATATGTTTATACGCGTACCATTTCAAATTCTTTATGTTATACTCCCTCCAGTCTCAAATGTAAGAAGCAAAAAAATAAAATTGGTGGTCTCAAATATAAGAAAAAGTATAGTAAAATGAACTTATTAAATGCTACAATTCCAAGTTTACCCCATTAAACCCATCTCATTAATGTTTTTATTACTCCAAGACAAGGGTAACATTAGAAAAATATCACTTTTTATAATGACTTAAATGTGCTCAATCCACTTTATTAATATGTGTGTATTTTTTTTTGTTTCTTACATTTGAGATCGGAGGGAGTACTTTTTTTTGACAAATTATGTTATACTCCCTCCGTCCCTATATTTAAGTACCCATTTGATTTTATTTTTGTCCCTAAATGTAAACCCCTTTTCAAATTACTAGATGCATTTTTTTTTCTTTCTAAACATACCCCTAATTAATACTATTATCTTGTCTTGAAATATGAAAAGTCAAATTTAATACACATATAAACAAAGGACAATCTCGTAATACTAACACACAAAACAAACACATTAATTACACTGACAACTTTTCTTAAGGAATGTGAAAAAAGGCAAAGGGTGCCTACATTAAGGGTCCGTTTCGTTCGAGAGTTTTGGAGGGGAGGGGAGGAGAGATTTTTAATTTGAAGTGGTTGGTTCAATTTTTAGAAGGGGAGGGGAGCAAATCTTTTTAAAATTTGATTGCATTGCCATAATTATCCTTAAATTAATTTCAAATCTCAATATTAACCTTGTAACAACTTTTATTATTATTTATTATTATTAGGTTATCTTATTCTTATAACAATTATTATTATTATTTTGTTATATTTTTTTAACAACTTTTATTATTATATTATCTATAACTCTTATTTGTTACATCTAAAATTACTTCTACTACTACTTTGTTGATGTCAACGAGCTTATTATTATTATTATTATTATCTTATTTTAATTCAACTTATTATTACTTGTTGATCCTTTTTTTTTAAAGTTAATTCACCGGTTCATGTCTTGTTTTGGAAAATATATGAGCCAGTTTGAGATAAAATAAGCAGTTAAGATGTGTGTTTGTCATTGGTTGGTCTCTGAAATTGTAAAATCAAGTAGTTTCTTTTATTTAATTAAGTTTAAGGGTAAAACAGTAAAATAATTTAAAAACCCTTCCCTCTCCCCTCCCCTCCCCTTGCGAACCAAACACATTTTTAATTAAAATATCTCCCCTCCCCTACGTTAAAATCCCTCCCCTCCTAATTCTCGAATCAAACGGACCCTAAGGGACGGAGGGAGTACATTGATTCGACTTGAACCAAAATTTAATGAACACTTTGTCCTAACCACTTCAAAATATAAGCATTTTATTTTCAAATTGAAAATTTGAAAATATGACGTATAAAATAAGAAAGAAAATAGTACTATATTTTCATTTTATCATCATCATCACCATCATCCTAAATTAATAATAATATTTTGTGACAATTGTGAACAAAGTTTGATTGAAACAAAATACACAACAAATTGTTATTGTTTCTTTCTTCTGTGTTTTGTCTTTCCGCCTTAATCACAAGCTCCTTGTCTTTCTTTGTTTCTAACCCAATTTCAAGGGTCAAATTGAAAACCCTTTTACCTTTTACGTTACATTCTCTTTTACGTTAAATGGGTGTCTCTTTTTTCATAATTCACTGAACAAAAATTTCACCTTTTTTGACCCCAAAATCTCAAAACAGGATCGGAATTCCAAATTCTTCACAACAATGGAAGGTATTGTGTTTTTGTTTCAATTTTTATTCTTATTAGCGATTTGGGTCATTGATTTTTTGGTTAATTTTTGCAATTTTTCATGTATTGAAATTGAATCAATGTTAGGTTAGAATCTACAATAGGGATTGTTTGCATTACTGGGTAGATTGTTGCAATGGTGGATTTGACATAAAGGACTTAAATTTGGGGTCTTTGGGTTATGAGAAAGTGAGTCAAACTTAAGGGTATGAAATGGGTTTGGTTGATTTTGATTATAATTGAAATTAAGATTTGATGCTATTCATACATTTTTCGTATGAAAAACCTAATTTAGATCATTTTTTGTTTTGCTGTCATTGACCATAAACCACTTGGATCTACTTTCTGTGTGAGATAAGGGTTTGCTCTGAAGGATCTATGTTATTGAAGTAGTTACAATATTAAGCAATTTTTTTTTTGTTGTTATAATTATTTGGACAAAATTAAGTTTCTGATTCAATAGTTAAAGAAATAAGCTTTCTGGTTCTTATGAAAAATTCTCAGATTGCTATATAATTTTAGCAGATAATCATGTATGAGATTTCATGTTGGAACAATTTGATTTGTTGATATAGTAAAGATGTTTCCTGTGATTGTTGTATATCTTATTGTATGTTGTAATTTATATTTTCATTCTAATCCACAAACTAAACCTCTTGCTTCTCGGTCGGTGTTTAGAATCAAGTGAGTTGCAACCAGAAGAAAATAAAGTCTCCGCGGAGAAGTTTCCAAAAAGAAAGCTCAAAACGCCTGCACAGCTTAAGGGCTTGGAGAAATTTTATACGGGTAGGGATACATTTTTGTTAATACATTTTATCCAAAGTGATGATTTTTGTTGAAGTATTGTTTTGCCTTTGTTTCCAGAGCACAAATATCCGACAGAGGAATTGAAATTAGCAATTGCTGAGGAGTTAGAGTTGACAGAAAAGCAAGTTTCTGGATGGTTTTGCCACCGAAGGTTAAAGGATAAAAGATTGTTGAAAGAAGAAGCAAACGCTAATGGACGACAAGATCGTTCAAGCGGTGTCATCCAGGATCGTGGCAGTGGACTTGGGCAAGATTCGTGTGGAAGCAGTAAACATGGTGATTATAAGTATCTGGATCCTAAAGAGGTTGAGAGCAATGGCCTCTACAATCGTGATTTGTCTGTTGCAGATATGACGTACGGACGCAGGAATCATTTTTCTGAAAATGTCAGTGGAATGGACGATGACACGTCATCTGAGAGTAGCTCTTATTTGCAAGAACGTATGTATCCTCAAGGCCAAGATCCATATGAGATGGAGCCTTCTAGATATAGCAAAGCTCTTCCACCCTTAAATCCGAAAGGTGCAATCAACATGGGATATAAACCATCAGGATATTTGAAAGTGAAGGGTGAGATAGAACATGCTGCTATAACTGCTGTTAAGAAGCAATTAGGAAGGAATTATCAGGAAGATGGTCCACTACTTGGTGTAGAATTTGATCCACTTCCTCCAGGGGCATTTGAATGCCAAACTGAAGACACAGTTCATGGTAGGCTGTTATTTACCCTATTTCCGTCTTTTTCTTTCCAGTTCCTGTTCTATTAGTTATATGAAACTAAAATGTTGTTTAGGTTTGAAACTTGGAACAATATAGCTGATCATTTAGGATAAACGAATATGTTGTACTCATCACATTGTAAAAATGTTAGGTTTGACATTATTTTCTGTTATAGTGAATGCTTAAAGATAGATCTGGGTTTGCTATGGGCCTGGGGTAGGTTATTTCTAGAATGGCAAATAAATGCTTTCCATCTAACCTGCATCATGTTTATGTGCTATGCATTGGGATGATAGAGTAACTTTTTAAGAATTTAGACAGATGTGTTCTTAGTATTAATACTACCAAGGCCAATGACAATTAACTTGATAAGGTTAGATCTCAATCATTAATAATATGTGAGAAGAATTCTTCTTTTCACATATGATTTAGTGTGTAAGCCTTATGTCATAACTTATAAGCCAGTTATTTAAAATTATTTTATGATTTGTAGTTTTGAATATGAGCTTTTAGTTTTAGTGCCAGGACTAAGTTGTTTCAAGAATTTAATTTTTCAAAACTGTAAGGAGTAGTTGATTCCTTGATGTAGCTCAATTTATTAATATCTGTATTTGGCTAATGAATTAGTATTTGCTTGATCTGGAAATGCTTACAGACACACATAACATATAAATAGACAGATGTAGGTAGGACATATCATGTATAGTGAGAAAATGAGAGGAGTTAATCTTGACCATACCACGATACACTAAAAGTCAAGATTGTTTTTACTTAAATCTGACCTTGACCATTCATTTATGTTGTACAACCGGTATTCTTCTCATTATTGCATGCATATTTTGTTTTATCTAGTCCATATTTTGAGGGTTTGTGGCTTTAATTAGTATCCTTAAAATTGGATAGCTTATTCCTAAAGATAATGCCGTTTTTTTAAGGTATTAGCATTAGAATATAGGTTCTAGGTTGGACCTCTGGAGCATGAAGTTTGCAGTAGTGGACGTCTACAAGTGTCCCAGTATCATATTTAGGATAGACTATCATGCTATTCTTAAAATTTGGATCGGGCCTAACCTATGAAGCATGGACACCGCTCGGATTAGACGTGTCCCGGTGTTGGACACGTGTTGTGTCCGACCCCGACACTTGTAATTACACTAAATTATGTGATTTTTTCAAATTATTAGTTGTGTCGGCGTGTCCGTGTCGTGTCCGGTGTCCGTGTCCGTATCCGTGCTTCATAGGGCCTAACTCAACCCTTACAAAACCGTCTTGCAAGGTAAGGACTTCCCAAGCTTTATAAGCACCACACATGTCTTAACTCTAGTCGATGGGAGAGTCTCTCAACAACTATATTAGAATCTGGGCTCAACTCAACCCAAAAAGCCAGCTTAAGGGGCGACGTTTGCTCAAGTCTTTATAAGGAGTACTTTGTCCATATGCTCACTCGATGTGGCGTCTTAACTTAAGGTTAACGGCACAGGGTATTAGCATAATAATCTTTGTGCAAGGTGTTGTTTTGCTTGTTTAGGCCAAGATAATTTATTTTTGCTATTTCCATGGTTTTCTAGAAATATTTCATCTTAGCTAAGGTGCAAGGATTCCGATTTATTTTTGCTTTCAATATCTCATTTTAAACTGCATTCCGTATTATTTTATAACTACTTTGAGATTCTTACCTTTGTATTGTTATGGATGCTATGCCAGAACCATACCATATTGCTGATCCTGCTCTTCTGAATTCTCCAGAAATCTCCACTGTGAAAAGTCGACCTGGTCTTACCTCTGTAAGTAGACCTTTCTAATGCAATCTCATTTTTTGATGAGCCTAGTAATTAAGTTTTTCCATGGAATGGGATTGATATCGTTAAACAAATTAATGATGATTTACAAGGAATGAAAAAATAAATGCAGCTGAAATGGAATGATTACTTTAGTGAATTATATGTAGTCCTTTAACTTCTTACCTTTGCTTAAAGGGAAATAAGAAGTGAATGATATTTGTAGGTGCAACTATTCCATTGTTTCAAGTCATTTAATTGCAAGAGAAACTTTTAAACGTATTAGAAGTTGTGCTTTGCCGTATAAGTACTCATAGTAATTTAATTGTTACTATCCTGTTCATAAATGTAGCAACTGTGTTACTGTGATGCCAATATCCCTGCTTTCTCACTCTCTTTTACTTATATATATGCAGAGATATGATTCATATTATACTAAACATGGTTCCCAAGATACTCATATGGAAGGAGTTGACTTTGGTTCGTTGCATGATGTTCATGTTCAGGATAAACAAGATAAGAAAGCTTTCCATGGTACCAAACATAGACAAACTTTTCAGAGTAATGCCAGTCGTTTTCCTGGCAGAAACTCTTCCTTAGATTTGTATGAAGACTCTACTGGAGAAGCTGCTTATAACATCACTAAGAATCATAGAAAGGATGCCAAGCGCGGTGTTGAGGGTATGAGATCTGATTCTACTTCTAACCATAGTGATCGCTATGAAGAAAATCTTCCAGTCAAACACGCAGACTTCCTACAATATAACTATGAAAATGCCAATCCAAAGAATGTGCAAAGGAGTGTTCATGCAGACATTCTTCAATATGACTATGATAATGTCAATCCAAAGAAAGCGCAAAGGAGTGAACACATAAAATCTAAACCTTCAAACTCAATCCACAATTCTCGAGGTTCTGTGGATACTGAAGAAAGAGGGCTATCTTCTAGGATGACTAAGGTTCATTAATAAATTTGCTGTGCTCTATTTGTAATGATCAATTTATTCTGCTTACAAATGGTTTCAAATGATAATATTTTGTTGCATGTGTGCAGGAAGAGTTGTTTAAGGGGGACAGGAAGGCAAAAAAGCAACATCGCGATGCAGGTGGACCAGGGATGCTTTCAAATGAGACTATGGTGAGTTTTCGATGTGTGCACTTACCCGTATCTCTAGAATGTGATTATTTGATTTTCTATTGAGCTCACTCTTCTCCTTCCATGCACGCACACATGATGTTTTGCTTTGGTATGTGTATAGGTTGCAAAACGACTTAAAGCCAATACGTTTCAACCATACAATATGAAACAAGTTCCTGTTGCCGAGATAGAACCAAGGAAAACTCAGAGGTGAGAATTTCTATTTGTCTGTAACATGTTCACCCGACACCCACATCCTCTTAGAAGTTTTGGAGCTTATCTGTTAATACAATTGTTGTGTATTCTTCGATGCCTATTATACTTTCAGAAAAGCATATATAATCAAAATGTTCAATAGTAAGCTTTCGGCTAAACACTTTATTTGAGTGCAAAATAAGCTAATCCATACTTGTAAACCGACTTTTTCCTCTTTAATGAAGAAAAGAGGATTTTTCAAGCACAAAGTGCTGCTTATTTGGTAAATTGAGTTCAACGTGGACAAACTTCACTTGCAATGCAAGCATCCAAATCCCACTAGAAGCACCTTTTTAAAAAGGTATGCCCCAGCAGGGTTTAGTTTAGTCCATCCCACACCTTGTGGTTTTGCCTTTAAACCTCGGTTTGACTACAAGTGAATAAAAGTAGCATTTACTTTAAGCTGAATTTTTTTCGTCAAACTTGCTTTTATGGCCATAGTTGCAAGCAAGGGATACCTTGGTTAGCTGGAAAAAAACAGCAAAATTCAAACTCAATTTTAATCAAATTAATTTCATTCGGAATCATGTTTGACTAACTCTCTCGCCCAAATACACACCAACTTCACAGTTTTATCTTCTTACTTAGTTTTTACTGGATGTGGCCCTGTTTCTAACAACATTGTGCATGGCGATGATGATGCAGATCTGCTACAGAGATGCCGTCTAGCTTTAGCGAGGATGAAACTGCTGATACCAGTTCCTCACTGGATTGATTGTTTTGTTGATAGATGTTGAGATGTGTGTACAGTCTAAAAAGACACATGCAATTTACTAGATAAGGCAGTAGTGACATTGGAAGCACTGTTTCTAACAGCAAAACTAGTTACATGACTCAATTTGCTGTATGTTGTGCTCACCTATTGCCTTTGAAAAAAGAAATTGGTGTAGAACTCCTACCCCCCCTAGGTCTTTTAATTTTTATTCTTGGGCATTTGATGTAGGTGCTTCACATATACATTATTTTTGTTGTAGTTTAATTGTGGTAGTGCGTTTGACATTCAAATTTGATCCAATTTAGTCCATGTTTGGAAGAGTTAGATACTTCTACTTTATAATAAATTTAAAATAATTTAATTGTATATTGATTACCCTCGTATTCATGTCAATCTAGATGGAATTATAACCTACTGGTCTAATGATCTCTTAACAATTATGAAAACCTTGTCTTGTTCAAAAAAAATAATGAAAATCTTGTGACTGAACCGTTAAGGCTTTCTTTGGAAGCTAAGGGGAACGAGGGCGGAGGGAAAAGGAGGAATGAAAATATAGAGAAATCCTTCACTTTTTTTAGGAGTGTTTTTGAAGGGAAGTAGATGAAAATATTTATGAGTATATTTTCTCGAGTATTAGCAAGAGAAGTAATGAAACCTAATTCATGTTTTTAGTTCACGTTTATTGGAGAATTTTAGTAGTCCATTGAAGAAAAATAGAATCACGTACAAGATGGAGGGCCCTTATCATTCTCTTTACTCATTCTTTTATTCTCAAACCCTTCTCTTTTCTTCCAAACATTCAAACAATAAATTTAAGATATGTTTGGTTTGGGAATATATTTTTTGTTTTTAAAAAAGAATATTGTTTTTACTTTTTTCTCTAGATTTTTTATTCCAAGTCACCTAATTTTTATGTAAATCGAAAAAAGGTGTGAAGACTGGGTGGTTAATTGTTATGGAAAAATTTAAACCTGTGGTGTTTGATTTATCATTGTATGAGTTGGTTCTTATGGTTTGTTTGTTTCACGGACTTAAAAATTATATTTAAGAATAAATCAGTTGGGAATTCAAAAATTGAAATTAGATTCTTGGGTATTTTTTTAAAGTGTTTGACATTCTTGGAAAAATTGGTGGTTATAACTTTAAAAAAAAATTCTCTGTAAAATTTCATGCGAATGCACATTCTCACCTTACACGGAAATAAGTACATAGGAATTATAGAAGATATGAAAAGTTATTCTATTCTTTAGAATCTTTATATTCATAAATAATTTGTTTTCAACCTTATAAAAAACATGAGTATAAACATTCCATATAATCATAAGAATGTAATTCTTAGACTTGAAACAAAACTACCTTTTAGATTTTATTTTCATCAACAACCAAATCTCTAAACATCGGGCAGTTGGCTGGGAACTGTTTGAAATTTGAATTATGGATCGATGCTTTTTATGTACTAGTAGTACGTACATTTTATTTTCATCAATATTAATTGATTTATTAATTGACGAATAACCATAATCCAATGGATGATGCCTATGTTCACACCTAATAATACCACTTTCAAAGCTAAGTCTATGTTTGGTTTCATTTTTAGAGGGGCCGGAGTTGATTATAGAAATGTAAAATCGATTTTGACATGTTTGGTTGGTTTCAGGTAGAATGGATTTTACTTGAAGTTAAAATTTGTAGCTTTTAATTATAGAATTGATTACTACACATAAATTTAAAGTTCAACCTACTTTTACAAGAATGAATCAAAACACAAATCACTTTACATTCAATCCACTTTTAGTCGGAATTAATTTTATATAATCAATTCACTCAAAATCAATTATTATCTCTGCAGAACCAAACATACACAAACAATCTAGCTTCAAGAGCAAGCTAAAGGTGATAAAAAGTACTAAGCAACAAATTTTTGATAGAATTCCGCTCTTCTCCCAACAAGTTTTGCTCCCACCCAACCAAAATACCCCTGCGTGAGTTAACTAACACAAGTGTTAATCCTGCCTTAGTTAACTCACGCAACGTGCCTTAAGTCACGCAAGAGTACATATATGCATGAGTTAACTCACGCAACAATTAGCACATGCATGTGTTAAACTGATTTGATTAATACGCAACTTTATTCGAATTTATTTATTCAATATGCATCATAAAATAAATGCAAAAATTAACAAAAATAAAGGAACAAAAATAATAGATATAAAATATCATTTTATTAATATAATTCTTATTACATTTACAATGGGGTAATACTAAATCTACGGAAAAAAAAACCACAAGAAAACCTATCTTCCTGTGGTAAAACTAAAAAAAATCCACAAGAAAATCAACCTTCATGTGGTAAAACGAAAGAAAAACCGCAAGAAAACAAATTTTCATGGGGTAAAACTAAATATGCACATTTAGTTTTACCCTTGGGGTAAGGGTAAAACTAAATCTGCTTCTTTTTACCCCAAGAAGGCTACTTACCAATCATCTTTTTACCTCAAGATTGACCTCTTTTTACACCAAAATAAAGACTAAAAAAGAAAGAAAAGAAGGAGATTCATACGGGGAGAGAGTGAGGAGGAGAGTGAGAATGTGAGATGGTACGAGGAAATGAGGAAGTTTGGAGGGGTATTTATAGGTGGGTAACATAGGTTATAACTACAATAAATGTAGTAAAAAAACGTGTAAAACTTGTAAAAAAACGTGTTAGAATCAAAAGTTGAAAACCTGACCACCGTCCAAAAAACGTGTGTTCTTGAGCTTAGACCACTGGTCAACCTGCGTGACTTAAGTCACGCTGAGATCCATTAGGTGCGTTAGTTAAGTCACGTAGCGTAACTTATGCGAGGGGTATTTTGGAAAATCAGTTGGGCACGAGTGTTTTGTGTTGGGTAAAGAGCAAAATTCTTTTTGATATGATATGTCGAGGTCACATTTAATCTAATGCGTGTGTTAAGCGGTTCGATAAAAGGTAAACCAACACGTTTTAAATAAACTTTGATGTCAACTTAATTTCATGTTACACACTACACATCCTTAAAAAATTAATTTGTAAAACGAAAAGTGCTCACATTTATAAATTTGTTTAAGTATTGTGATACTTTTTACACTTTTTTCAAATGTGATTTGAGGATTATCTAACATGTTAGTATTACATATGTGCATCTAATCTAAGTTGAGTATGAAAATAAACCAAAAGAGAGACCCCTTTAATAATTGTAAGGACCACAGCTAGCCACGCATGCAGAATGGAGTGAAAGAATAATTCCTCACACGAGTCTTGCTTAAAGATGAGCACTCTGGCAAACAATTGGGTAAATGATAGGTTCTCTCTCCCATATTGGTTAAAATTGACAAATGAACTTTAAAAAGGTTTGGTCGACTTCTCAAAATAATTCTTTATATCTATAAATCGTTAAACAAAAAGTTGCTTCAATATGAAGAATATCTCTACGTTACCTCATCTTTCAGATTGCATAATAGTGTCCATCCTTTTTTTTTATTTTTATAAATAATAATAATGTCTAGCCTTAATACTTGGTTAACGGCACCATCTTATGTTAATTATAATAATAATGTTAATCATTTGTTATAATTTATATAGATCAAAATAAAAATGATTTGGAGATTATTCTTTAGAGATTTTTAAGAATATTATAAACGATGGATGAAAAAAAACATTCAAGTTGAAAAATTATACATGTCTAAATAACTTTTCATTATTATGGTTGAAAAATCATAGACACGATAAAATACATTTTTCTATCTCTTCTATTAAAAATTATTTGCTTCAAAAAATAATCAAAATAGATATATCTTTTTTAGCATAAAGATCATTCTAATAAAATGGTTTTTAAAATAAGCTTACAAACAAATATAATAAAACATAAAAAACATAATAAAAAACAGGATCCCTTTTATTGTTCTGGAGGAATATTTCAATGAATTGGGTTATGAGGAGGAGTCTCACTGAGTTGGATTAATATATTGGATTAAGAACAACACATAAATAAGTTGTACACCACATTTTCACCAAAAATCTTAAGATGATGAATTTATGAACCTTCTTGCCTATATTTTGCTCAACCTCAACTCTTACATCCAATGTAAGACCTTTTCTCACATTCGACATATCACAACATCTCTCCATCAAATGTAAGACTCTTCGCGTCCGTTATCTAACACTCAGAATCTTTCTCACTTCCTCAGCAAGTCGATCTAGAACTATGATTCCACTGTTGGGCCATGAGGGAAAACGTCACTGTGTTGGATCATCACATTGAGATAAAAGTAACCATACAAGTGGAATTGAACATCATGTCTTCACCCAAAATCTCAAAGTATAATGTTTATGGATTCTTCCACTTATACGTTGCCCAACCTCAAATCTTCCATTCAATGTGAAATTTTAACTCACACTTGACATATCGCAACACATAGTTCATATCAAGAACAATAAAGGAAGATATTCATCCCTTCATTCATATTGCTCACAAATTTTCTCTACCTTAACAATAATCAATGATATTTACATCTTTAACTCCGCATCTATGATATGAAACTAAAATCTATTTTGATTTTTTTCCATCTTATTAGAGAAAACCATGCACACATGGATTATGGATACATTCAGGCTATGTTTGGTAAGTCCAAACTGCTAGTTAATAGCGAATAATTTATAGCATATAAGTTTTTATTTAATTTAAAGAAAGCGTATAAGTTCTTATTTATTTTAAAGAAAGCGTATAAGTTCTTATGATCATCATATAATTGTTTGATAATAATTTTTTTCTCATGAGTTTATAGCATTTTTTCATGACCTTATAGTGTTGTTTTGAGATGGCCACTTCAAGTTGAATTTGAACTTATGATTTATAGCGAACCTATTTGGGTTGGTTTGATGATGTTAGTTTGAGATCTTAGAATATGCCCATCCTCAAGATCTCATGTTTGATTCTCCTTCGTGCCAATTTGAGTGAATTCGTTTAGCTTCTTATTTTTTTATTGCATATCACATTTTCTACCACTTTTATCCTTGTTCAAATTCTATTAGCTAGTTTATCTATTTTGTGTAGTTGAAATTCATGCTTATCAAAATACAATTACCTTTTTAGTCTTTTACCAAATAGAGCATCGGTGGGTTCATGAACTTTGTGAATGATTTTTCAGATGATAAATTGAAAAGTCACTATGGAAAGGACCATCTCATTAAAATATTGTTTAGTCCAAGTTAAAATCTTATTAATATAATTGTTGTCAACTCAAGTATTTATGCACAGGTTCAATTTAATTTATATGTCTCCAACACATACACACACATCCCACATGATATGAAAGCAACATCACTGTTATGAATTTTGAGAAGGGTAATAATTAGAGCAAAGCCTTTTCATCATGTGGTAAGATAGTTTTGGATTTGAGCCCTTTTCACAGGTACATCACCCCATTAACAGCATGAATTGTGTGTGTGTGTGGGACTATAGAAGTTAGAAAGTCTGGGAAAATTAGGACCACTATCGCAAAAGGGGGACCATAATTTTTGTGAATTGTGGCTAAGTTCAACTTTTGTAAAAAGGTGTATCACATTGGTGTTGGTCTCAATCACTAACAAAGGGTTGGAAAGACAAAGTATAATTGGTAAGGGCATCATGGTTGTTTGTGAACTCCAACAATTTTGCACATGCATATGCATGGATTTTGATCGGTTACTTAGCTAATAGTTGGTTTTGTATGTCCCCATAGATCATTTTAATCTTGTTACTTATTTATTTTGTATGAAATGTTATAACTTGAAGAGATATCAACCTCATCAAACAAGGGTGAAAGCATCCTAAACTATAGAGTCTCGTTAACGAGTGTCCCGTGCACTCTTTAAACATTCTAAAATAAACAATTATTCTTTAAAAAAGTCAAATATTTTGATTTTTAATGCATTAAATACTTACCACTTATAGTTCCTAAAGAGTGTTTCGGAAACACCTGTTAACATTTTACTATTTTAATATTTTACGGATAGTAAAGAAAAAAAATACAAAATTGATTTTTTTAATAAGCCAAAATTTATTAAACATCCATTCAAACACAAGACATGCACAAAAGAGTGAATAACCAAAACCAAGACTCTGTTCAATACGAGGATATAGTAAAAATGAGGATGTTACCCGTTGCCAGTTGCCACCCTGTACAACATGCAGATATGTATATATTGAACCCTTATATAAGAAAATAATCTTCTCCTCCAAAGGTGTAGTTAAACTTTTTATTGTTATAGATATATAAGCTTAATCTCTTACAATCAAAATTAAATTTTAGTTGGTTATGTTATAGAAGTTTAATCTCTTTCACTAGACATAATCTCTTTGATAAAGAATATTGCAAAGATGTTAACCACTGAATAAATTATAACGATTTTTTATATAAGAATTCAAATAAACATGGCATTGATATTTCAAGAGTGTTATGGACACTATTTTTTTGGGGATAGAAACTCTATTTTCAATACTCTTTTTAATACTCACTTTTTTTATTGATTAAAATTTGTATGAGTTTTATACTTTAAAAATGGATCTCACATAAAGTTATGAAATCCATACGAATTTTATCTAATAAAAATATGAGGGATAGAAAGATATTATTCATAGCATATTTGTTTGTATTTTGCTATTTGTTATTTTTTTTACAAACAAATTTTTTTGGTTCAGTGATTATTTGCGATATTTGTCTATTCGATGTATTAATATGGGTAACACTTGAGTGATATTATGGTTGATGACATTGATCAACCACAATGTCACAAGTGACATTCTTCTCTCTTTCATAGTTTTTTGTACACTTGTGACATTGTGATTGAACAATGTCACCAACCACAATGACATCCATGCACTACCGTATTAATATCTCTTTTTTTTTTTAGAGGAATATCACTTTTTCTTTTTGTTTATGAATGTACTAATGTATCACATAAAATATTGTACCCAAAAAAATCACATAAAATATAAAGATAAATGGTTTTTACGTGATACAACATTTTTTTAAGGGTTTTACGTGATACAACATGTTTTATACAGAATGAAATTCTTTAAATAATTCAATATATTATCTTAATTTCATTTGGAGCAACAATGTCGACAATAACAAAAAAAAAATGAAGGTACTAGCAGAAATACAAACATTAACGTGTCTATTTATCTTTTCTACCATCTTCAATTGTATTTGTTTTATTGTTGAACACCACCCTTAATTTTATAGATACATATTTAGCAAATATAATGATAAAATATGTTGGCAAATAAGATTGAAATAAATACCTTTTACAGTGTTCAATATCATTGTGGGTTCTTATTTTAATTGTATTTAACTATTATTTAATTAATATTATAAAACTAATAAAATAGTTAAATGAATTGGGTAAAAATGAAAGAAAAAAATTATGTACTCTCTTTGTTTTGGTTACAAATTATGTACTCTCTTTATAAATAGGTATAAATTCAACCTTAAAATAAAATAAAAAACTGGCATTTTATTTTTATTTCTCACATTCTAAAGCATTTTTAACATAAAAATAAAGCTACAAAATACTATTCTTTCAGAAAAAAAAGCTACAGCATTGAATTAGATTCTACCACCAAAGCAAGTAGAGTATGTATTAGTTAATCTCTTATGAAATAATTCTTCCTAGAATGTGCACATCTGATTACCTAGTTGAACAAGCAAACTCAAAGTCAAATTGAAGCTTTTATTCTTTGAATAATTATTCTAAAAAAGGATTTTATTCTTTTATTTAAATTTTTTATCTATAAATCTTATGAGCACGAGCAAATCAAAAGTGAAAACAGAAGCATGGTCTTAATCTTCTTTTGTCACCACCAGCCAACCAGGAAAAAGCGATTCCGACATTTTCAGCAGTGCCCATTATTTGAAAAAAAAATGCCCTTCAAAAACCACACTTTAAGAAAAGCAATACTTCATGGTCATACTAGAAAGAAGAGTTATCATTTTTAAACTCATTTATTTATTTTTCATCAAAATAATAACTAATTTAATGTTCAAAATATCACTCTCTTCAATCTAGTTATTATAAAAAATATCATTGAAACTATAAGAGTAGATCATTCTAGTTACCAAACTTATGAAATAATTGAAGAACATTAATCAATTTAGTTTCTCTGTTATTCATATGTTAGACATTAAATTGGCAGATTTTAAATATTTTAGAGACTAAGTTGACAAATTTAATAGAGAATAACTGATAATTTATTCGTTTTTAAGCTAGATCATTTGCAAATACGTTATTAATTTTAATTTTCTTTTAATGTGAACTTCAAACAATGGTATATGAACTATTACTATTTTAGTCAAATAGCGGATTCTGTCATAAAAAGGGAAAGAAATGTGATATTTTACTAAATATAGTGGTTGATATTAAAGACTTCACTTAAAAACTTCACTTTTTTGTCAAAAAAATTTACAAAAACTTTAATAATTTAGTTGAGAATCACATCACAGTGGCAAAAATCAAAATGTCTTCAAGATTAGTAATTTTCCCACCGATTTCACTTTTCAATTAGTAGTAATTTCATTTTTATCTTCTTTCTGCTTTTATTTTTTCCAGCGCACACACTTGTCAGCCATAGTCACATAAACATCACAGTATTTTCTTTCTTTCTTTATTCTTTTTACATTTTTTCTATATAAATGTTGGATCATGTGGGGAGTGTGGAAGACCATCTATACAAGACAAAAACAAAACGTGACAGATACACCATACTTTTACTCTAAACTTTAAAACAACAAGTTTATAGACTCTTCAATTATAAAATGTTTGACCTCCACTTTTCTACTTGATATGAGATTTCTAACTTACATGTGCTACAAACACAAAATTCTTACTACTTAATTTTAAATGACATACACTGTGAAAATTTTATTTTATTATTTTTTTATAGTATAAACACTGAAATAAAGAGAGAATGATATTTTAAAGAAGTTATTGAATAATTATTGTTAAAAAATAATCTCAAATCCCTTCATTCCTTTTTCTTGCAATAACATATTCTTCAAGTCTTATTTTTGATATGTTTATAAACCAGATCATTTGCAATCGTTATTTTAAAAATTCTCCTAACATGAACTTTAACTATTTTAGTAAAAAAAGTAGATTCTGTCAAAAAAAAGAAAGAAATGTGATATTTTACTAAAAATAGTAATATTCTATGTTTGGACTCTTTTTTCAAGATATATGGGAACCTATTTTAAAATAAGATAATTATCTTTAATAAAACATTTAGTTAAAGACTTCACTAATTAAAAAAAAAAAACCAATTTAGTTGAGATTCAGTGGCAAAAATGGAAAATATATTCAAAATTAAGGACAATTTTCCCACCAAATTTCACTTTTCCTTTTAATTTCCATTTTTAT